>Ga0157364_1005968_pt1 | contig 12454 bp, 3 predicted proteins | sample AttsexASBM2_FD_111476 | JGI IMG/M metagenome (GOLD analysis project Ga0157364, IMG submission 111476) | Fungus gardens microbial communities from leaf cutter ant in Ribeirão Preto, State of São Paulo, Brazil - Atta sexdens ASBM2 | ecosystem: Host-associated > Fungi > Mycelium > Unclassified ...
CCTAAATAAGGGCTATCTACATAGTATGATATGTACAAAAGCAACAACAAACAACTAAGATATCAGACCATTAGCAACTGTAAAAGCTTTTTTTGCTAATATCCCATGAATGGCTAGACAGATTTGTATGATTAAACTTGCATTGGAAATTGCTCATCAAACTGTTTCCAATGATATATGGTATATTATATAGCAATAAGTATTGATAGAGATATAAACATATCAATATAGTAATATAATTAGTTACCTTCTAAAATTAGCCTGACAGATGACAGCTCCCATTAGGTATGAGTTTTGATCATGTGATAGAAACAGCTTGTACATGGACTATCACTCTTTTGTATATATATCTCTGTATCTGATGTTATGAACTTATTCCTTAGGGTTGGAAATAAGAACCACTCTTGTATTAGAGAAACACAAGAGAACTCAATAGAGTTCCTAGTACAAAGTAGTCTACCTTATATACTACTACTCATGGTCTGTGCTCACTGCTGTGCACCCTACCCTAATGACCATATGTATGACATGAGGCCAACATATGTTGTCTATGTTGTATGATATCACTTTATTCCAGAACCTTCTACTCCATTCTCCCAAGTCTTATGATCAGTCTTGTGACTTTGCCATCAACTTGTGACTGATGTGACAGCGTGACTGATAAACCCTAACCCGAGTTGTTCTAAATATAGAAAATAAAATAAAAGAAAAAAGAAAAGAAAAATAAAGAGAAAAGAGAAAAATGAAGTCCACCATCAATGATCTTGACATCTAAGGGTTAGACCTCAGACTTAACAACATCAATTATTTCTGTTGATACTACTTATCACCTATTATCATTATTTCCTTATACTGAACCTCTGAAACACCATTAAGGTTCAAGCATCACAACCAGTGAGTAGCTTATTTGTGATAACATGATACTTAGGAGAAAGAGAAAGACTTAGAAAATGCAAAGAAAGTAGTAGCAGAATTTGAAGAGAGATTAAATACAGAAGTAAGATGATAAGAGAAGATAAATATGGCAGAAGAAAAGGACTTTAGGAGGGGAGAGTTATCAAGAAGATATATAGCAAATATATTATATGAGTGGGATAATAGAAAGTTTGAGAAGAAGTACTTGAGAAAGTCAGAGAGAAACTGGCAAAATAGAAGTCAGTTTCTCTAGAGAAGAAACCTTGAAGGGGGGTAATGTCAGAATTCAAGATAGTTGACTCTATTTATTTTCATTTCATTTTATTTCTCATTTCAATTTCCTTTTTACATTTATTTTTGGACTTAAGATTAGGAGTTAGCATAACATCATACATGACTGTCACAACTGTCACACATAAAGTCACACATGTCACAGTCACATGATCATTGGACATATAGAAGGACATAGAAGATCCTAGAAGAATGATATTATACTATATATTAATAGTATATAATATGTATGGCTTTTAAAATAGGCTAAAATTCATATAGCATAGACTATTAGTCTAGCATATATAAGGTAGATACATTATACTAGGAACTCTATCAAGTTCTCTTATATTAACCATAATAAAAGATTCTTTTCTTGAATTCACTCTATAAGTCTTGAATTGTAACACTTCCTTGAACTTTGTTTATTTTTCTGAAGTTGTGACCCCACAGCAGATAGATGGTACAACACATAAGCCAAAGCTAAGATTATTCACAAAGTTCATAACTTTATACTCCTTGTACAAGTTTTGATACTTGGTATAAACTCTGAACCAACTCCATAAACTTTCATTCTCAAGTATAAACTATATTTAATATATAGCTTGTAGAGTAACATCCTGGATGAGCTACTAACAAAAGAAAATAGTTCTATCTTTAACTAAGGTTGAGTATATAACACTCTTACATTGTAGCTGTTAACTTAGTTGAATAAAAAATCTCTTCAAGAAGATTGGTTCCAATATTCCAACTCCTTATCTCTATAGTAATAATCCTTGATTACTTTCTGAAGCTCTGTTCTTATATAAGAAAAGTGCTTAGAATTAAAGACTTATTCAAGGACAAAAAAAATAGAATATATCAATGAAAAAAAGAATTCTGCTAATATCTTGACTAGAAATCTTGGTCAAGTTCTATTTGATTAATTTCATTTATCTTTTGACTTGGAGATATTCTAAGTCTATTTACTTTGTTCTATTGCTTAATAGCTGACATCTTAAGTGAGGGAGAGTGTTGAATAAATATTCCACTTATTCATATACATGACTGTGATTAGTATAGTATAACTAAGTGATGATGTACAGCACTTGCAATGAGTATTACCTATTTATACATTTATATTAGCATAACATACATGCTACTTATACATACTTTACTTATGTCTTATACATGTCACTCATTATTTACTTGTTTTATATTGTTTATGCTTAAAGCTCTCTATTAACAGTCTGACTACTATTGGTAAGTAAGTTATCATTAGTTGTTCATATTGCACTATACTGCTATGTACTGTTTTTTCCAATAATTGACACATGCCAATCTAGCCATATCCAGCCAACACTACAGATGATGCCTTCTTCCTCATCTGTGTCCTCAAACCTCATCCAGTGCAAATTAACTCTTTCCATTCTATGTTGATCACTTCTTGGACATCCTTGCTGAACTTTCTAGCAACTTCATGGAACTCCATTCCAATATTTGAGAACTACCAGACCCAGGGTAATTGCTTACAGTCTCTGTTTTATAAATACTATCTTAGGTAGAGTACATTGGTATATAAGTCTGGTCACTAATAAATCTTATTCTTCCAAAAACTGGTCCATGGGGTCTCATAACACAGTGCTAGAAGAGGTCACAGACATGAAAGAGGGTGTGTGAGCATCATCTGTTGCAGAAGGTGGATGTACTCAGATTAGTTTATGACACAATGCAGCTGTCTGCTTGGTTGATATCATGCTCCCAAAGAAATATACAAGTAGAAACTGTTCTTGTTCAACAAATCTCAATGACATGCACCATACTTGGGGACTGATAGTCAATGTATTATATATAGAAGCTTGTATGAGTAAATCTACTCTTACTTTAATATCAGCCTAGCTTCTAGAACACTTATCTAGCTTAATAAGTGAGATCTCCTCACATTTAGTACATTTCTCCAATAAAAACTCAGATTCTGTCACATCCTGATCCAGTCACATCTGTCTCAACCTATAGGTAATGCTTCCCAACCTATTCACACTTACAAACCTCTTCCATTACAAATCACTTTCTCTATTTCATCTTGGACATTCTTGCTAGACTTCTTGACAACTATATGGAACTCCACCCTGATATCTGAGGATTATCCAGACACAAGGTAACTTGCTTATATTCTATATTCCTAGATAATTATCTTAGGTAGAATACTTAGTATATAAGCCAGTAGTTACACCATAAACCTTATTTTGAAAATCAACCAAAACTAACATTATCTTCCAATATTAGCAATAACACATTTTACTACCTTCCAGGTGGACTTGTTCTCCACAAATCTCTATAAGTAGTTCTTCTGAAATATGTGACCCATATGACTAGTAGAAATATAGCAACATATAAGCTGAAGTCAAAGGTTGTTTTGACATCTATATTCCATATATCTGTGTTACAAAATTCATTCAGCTTGTATCTCCACAACCAGTAGACTGATTTTTACAAACTAAGTTGCACTGGGAAGCCCCAAATAGGGGCTATCTGTATAGTATGATATGTACAAAAGCAACAACAAACAACTGAGATATCAAGTCATTGATAACTTTAAAAGCTTTGTTTGCTAATATCTTATGAAATGATAGACATATTCACACAATCAAACTTGCATTGGAAAGTGCTCATCAAACTGTTTCCAATGATATATGGTATATTACATAGCAATAAGTATTAATAAAGATACAAGCATATCAATATAGTAATATAATTAGTGACCTTCTAAAATTAGCCTGACAGCTACTATGACAGATGACAGCTCCCATCAGGTATGCTTTTTAATTATATGATGGAAACAGCTTGCATATAGACCATCATTCTTTTATATATATACTTCTGTGTCTGAAGATTAGACTTTAAACTTAACAATATTAATTTTTATTATTCTTTATTCTTTATTATCTGTATTGATCTTAATCATAATTTTCATTATTATTGAACTTCTGAATCACTTCTAAACCTCTGAGAGTGCACCCAAAGTTCAGATATCACAAATAAGTGAGTAGTTCATTTTGTAATAATCTAGATAATATATACTTACTAATCTAACTTCCAGAATATCAGACATAGTTCACACCAGGAGATGAAAGTCCATGAGGATGACTCAGGGATGTGCTGAGTGTGTAAACTCTGTGTTTGGTGATGCAAACTTGTGGAATGACCTTAGCTTCAGCTTATATGCTGTACTATCTGTCTACTACATAGTTACAACTTCAGATGAATAGATGAAGTCCAAGATGGGAGTGAGTGCTGCTTGGTGTGCCACTATTGAACACTGGAGATTGAGTTCAATAGGAATTATCTTTATTGATTATCAGACTAGCAAATTACAGTGTAACTACTAGTCTTATATATAAGTAGATAATATAAGAGATGCTTGGGGTTTTAGTAGTATAGCTCCTATCATCCCAAGTGAAGGTTTCAGTGGTGAGACACTAACAGGAGTAAGGTAGAAAAACTCTGCTATGGAAAACTGAGTTGGATAGGAGTATCTTCATTATAGAAGACTAGATATCTAATGGATTGTTATATCACTATCATAGAGATATGTTGTAGAAAGGATAGCTGTTATAGAAGATGGGCTTGTGTCATGAATGTTAAGAGGCAGTATTACTATGGGGATGTATTTTCCAAATGAGTGGACTTTGCATATGATACAAGAGTTCACTAATAGGTCTCAGATAATAAGGTATAAGCCATGTTTAACATATTTTACTCAAACTTGAAGCACAACTCCATACTTCTATTCTGTAAAAAAACCCAACTTTTTACCATATCTGTTAGGGTAACTAAGCAAAGTCCATGGGTTTATATAGAGTTTACAATCTCCAGAAAAACCTAAGTATATTACAGAGCCTACTAATCAAATACAACCTATCTTCAGAAAAACCTAAGGGAACAAAATGAGGTTTTTTAAAGATGGCTACTATTCTAAATACCCTACTACTTATTACAATCTAGCAAAACAATACTGAGATAACTATCTATTACAACTTAAGCCTAAGAGTTTAGTCAAAAGAAAAAACTAATATTGTTGGGCATAAAAGAACTTGGTAAGGTTCTTAGTCAGAATTGTCTACTTTATATACCTCTGGTATATGGTCTGTGCACACTTACATCTGGCCTACCCTAAATGTTATGAGTTTATGTAAATAAAGTCATTCTATCTTTTATAATGTATGATATCATTCTTCTATGATATCACATGACATTGTGATGGTAACTGTGACATGAATGTTTTACATGATGATTGTCACACCTTGTCATGGCACATTGTTCCTTCTATTTTTAGAAAAAGAGGAAAAGAGAAAAGAGAGAAACAAGATAGAAAAAGTCTAAGTGAAAAATATAAAAGATTTTACATGAGAAACTAGAATAGAGAAAGAACAAGTCTACCATCTTAGCTTCTGACACTACCAGAATAATGGCATTCAGATAGTCAGGAACCTGGATAGAAGTATCTAGAATATTACCTGAAAAGGCATAATGTACTTGATATTAATAGAAAACAACTAGCAATGATTTCAGAGATCTTTTAGAGAAACAGTATATAAGCATAGGGTCTGGTGGCCGGTAGTGAGGAAGTTCATAGGTCTTATAGTGGTATTTAGTAGTATTCTGAGATAATGAAGTCTATAGGGAAGCCTATAGAGTTTAGTACTGAAAAGCTTGTAGAAAGGCTTATAGAATTCAGTATTGAGAAGCTATCAAAGTCAGATCTCTTGTTATAGTCCAAACTCTGAGTCATATCTGTCTTTAATATAGATATTCTGGTATCAAAACTTCACAGTTATTTGGCCTGAATTTGCATCAAAACTCTATGGGCATTCTGTCTTTGATAATAGACTTATTTCTATAAGAAAATCTGTAAATATTTGGCCTGATTTGTATCAAACTCCATAGGTATTTGGGCTTATCTTTACCATCTTCCATAGTAGGGTTATTTCTCCTCAAACTCTATAAATACTCAGTCTTTTATGGCAGAGTTTTCTTCTATCCAACCTAAAACTCTTTCAGTGTTTTACCACTGAAATATCTACTTAGAGCCCTACTTAATTACTCCTTGATTTTACTTCATATATTTAAAGGTAGTAGCTACTCTAAAATAACTAGCCTGATAATTGACTAAAGTTAACCTCAAACTCTGGTGTCAATGACAACATACTTCCTTTTATATATTTAACTCTTATTTCTATCTTCCAAGACCTTTCTCTGAAATTATGATCCTATAACTAGTAGAAGGCACAATATATAGGTTGAAACCAAGGTTATTCTGAAAATTTGATACTCTGTGAGGTTTGATAAGTTCTCATACTTGTTAAAACTCTGCAAACTTCTTCAAACTTTTGCTTCTCTTCAAGTATGGACTATGGTTAATATCTTCTTACATTATTCAGCCAACAAGATCTTTCAGACCTGAACTCTTGTTAGGAGTGATTCATACTTTCTGGAAATATCCACAAGTAGCATAGGAGATGGAAGAAGACATTGTACCTAGCTTAACTTTGTTATATAGTTATATTTCAGAAGAGAGGTTTTGGATGTGAACTCAGAGTAAGTGTGGCACAATTCCAAGTTGATTATCAGACTAAAGAACTACATATAGTGGTTATTGTTCTTAAATACAGAAAGTCTTTACTAATAATACTACTACTATACATTGGATTATTAGACACTATAGAGGTTGTTGTTTAGAACTTCATAGGATTGATAAGAAATAGAGTGGCTTTAGTCTTTGAGTTAATTGGGATAGAGTATAATTCATACTGGAACAGGGCAAAAGGATTTAGATGTTGAATGTAGTCAGATAGTATGTAACAACTCTATAGACTTCATACTGAATATTATGACTTAAGATTTAAAGTTTAGTTAAAAAATAATTTTATATAGTATTTACACAAAAGAACTCAATAGAGTTCCTAGTATAAGGTATTTGCCTTATATACCACAGGTTGTGGTCTATGTGCACACTATAACTATCCTAAAGTCCATATGCTCTCTACAAAGCTAGTATGCTACAACTATACTGTAAGATATTATCTGTTCTAGAATCTTTTATAACCTTCTCTGTGTTATGTAATCATGTGACATATATGACCATCATATATGACATCACACTAATCCTAACCCTAAACTTCAAATAAGAAAATAAATGTTTAATAAAAATAAGAAAGAAAAATAAAATAGACTCTGATACTAGACTTCTTATAATAAACACTGTCAAATCTTGTTGTAAGATTTATAGACTTTACTATAAACAACTTAAAATCCTATAATCAAACACTGTTACTTTGAAAGACTCTTTGAATTATTACTTATGTTAGCATTGTAGACAATAGACTTAGTTTTATTTATTTTCTTTCTTTTTTATTTTTATCTTTTGTTTTTCTTTTATAATATTATATTACTTGAAAAATAATGTGAATAGACTTTAACTTGATAACTCTACTCTCCACAGTATATATATAGATTGTTGTTATAATCTCAATTTCATTTTAATTTTGGTTTTACTTTACTTTTATTTTGGACTTGAGACAAAATGTGTAATGTGATGTTGTATATGACAGTCACACAAGTTACAAGACATAATAGAGGCATAATATAAAGAAGAACATAGAAGGTTTTGAAACAGATAATGTCATACAGTATAATAACAGTATATTAGCCTTATAGAGTACATATAGACTTTAGGATAGGTTAGTTATAAGGTGTGCACAGACTACAATCTGTAATATATAAGGTAGATTAGTTTTGACTTAGAACTCTATCAATTTCTCTTGCATTACTCAATACAAAAGTATATCTTTTGTCTTACTCTAAGAACTTAAGTTATAATAACTCATTATTTCACTATCACTATCAATTATACACTGTATTTTTAGGTAATTTTCTAAATATTTCTATACAAGTTCCTGAATATCTGTATATCATTATTCTTATTATGGCAACCACTAACCAAGGTAGTTAACAGTATACTAAGTAGTCTTATAAGCAAAAAATCTTATGGGAATCACAGGAAAACTTGACAAGGAGTTTCCAATGTATTGCTACCCTATTTATACAAATGGTTCATGGTCTGTGCTAATGATAAATAACTTTATCCTAAGATCCATGCATCAGCCATAAATACACAATATGTATACCATTGTCAGAATTGAAGACAATGGACTGGGTTTCTATTTTATTCTATTTTCTTTTTTTTATTTCTTCTTTTATTTTCTCTTATCTTTTATTAAAGAGTAGAAGACAAAGAAGAAAGTGTGACATCATCACAAGTCACTGGACACAGTCACAGGAGTCACACACTCACGTGATATGAGAGAATAATGGAGAAGGTTCTAGAAAGATAATGTTATAACAATATATAGAACATATGTTGGTCTTAAGGCAAATATATGGCCTTTAGGATAGGCTAGGGAAGTAGAAGTACAAGATCCTTGTAGTTTAGTATATAAGATAGATGTCTTGTACTTAGGAACTCTATCGAGTTCTCTTGTACTACCCAATACAAGAGTGTGTTTTTTACTCAACACAGAGTCTAAGTCATAACAACCATGAGGTAAATATATATTGACATACACCTTGACATTATATTTCTATCCTCTTTCTCCAGATTCTAGGCCTATGACATCATGTCATATGCCTATTCATTGTCCAAAAAATAAAAGAAACAGAAAATAAAATTAAAATAAAATTAAAATTAAAGAAAATAGATAAAAAGAAAATTAAAATTAAAATAAAATATAAGGGTTCAAGCATACCATGACATTCATAGTTTGTGCTAAGGATAAATAGTCCTACCCTAATGTCCATATGATAGCCATAAGTATACCATATGTATACTATGAGGTAAATATACTGTAGATATATACTTTGATATTATCCTTTCAGTCTCTTCTTTTAAGTTCTAGGTTTATAATATCATGTGATGCATTATGTGACCACTGTCACATGTCTTTTCATTGTCCAAGAAATTAAAGAAAAAAGAAAAAAAACAAGAAAAGAAAAATTAAATTAAGAAAAATAAATAAAAGGAAAATAAATAAGGGTTCAAGTATACCATGGCAATTCTTGGGTTAGCTTAGTATTGTTTTGTTAGATTGTAATAAACTGTGAGGTGCTTAGAATAGTACTCACTTTAAGAAAATCTTATTCTATTCTCTTAGCTTTTTCTAAAGAAAGGTAGATTGTACTCAATGTGTTAGTCTTAAAGTATAAACTCTAATAAACTCTGAAGACTTCACTCAGTTGCTCTAATACATTCCAGTCATTATAGTATATTCTAAGCTCTTATATTTTATTTTGAATTTCTTTCTTTCTTTTTTACTATTTTATTTTTATTTTACTTTTCTTTAACTTTGGGGAAAGACAATGAAGATATGTTATATGATTAAAGTCACATGATATATTATATAGTATGATGTCATAAAAGTATATAACAAAACTTGTAATTATAATCATTTGTTACAAAAAAGTATAGAAGATACTAGAACAAATAACATTATAAACCATGTAGAACTTGTATATATAATATACTAGTAAACTAAGAATATCAGAGTCAAAAATAGTAGACTTAGTTTTCTTTTATTTTTCTCTCCTATTTTAATTTTCATTCATTTTTTTTTTAATTTTCCTTATTTTTGTTAGAGACAATTCATGCTTGCCAAAAATCCACAGATATAGTGATAATGATCTTGTCTTCAACTGGAAGAAGTTGTACCTAACTTAACTTTGTTACATAGTTGTAATTTTAGAAAGAGATGTTTGGATATAGACTGAGAATGAGTATGGTACTTAATCTAAGTTAATTATTAGACTAAGAAATTATACATGATAACTATAGTTCTTAAATATAGAAAGAGTTTTTGTAATAATAAGATACTGTGCATACTCTGGGTTTGTTGGACACTATAGGAGTTGTCACTCAAAACTCCATAGAATTTGTTATAAAATAGAAAAGCTTGAGTCTGTAATATAATAGTTGATTGGAATGGAATGTTATTCATACTAGAAAAGAACAAGTGAGTGTGGATAAACTTGGTAGTATCTAGGATAGATGATAGATGTGATTAGTTAGTATGTAATAATTTGGACTTAGTTAAGAAGTGGTAATGTGATATTACACATGACTGTTACAATAGTTACAAAATTGTGATATAGAGAAAAATATAAAACATTTTAGAACAATAATGTTATACAATAGAATTACCATATATTGATCTTATATATAATGCACAGTGTTATAACTTAAAGACCTTAGAGTAGGTCAAAGAAATAGAACCTTGTATTAGATAATACAAGAGAACTCAATAAAGAACTCTGTACAGACTTGTCTATCTTATATACTAAAACTAATGGTCTGTACTCTACTACTCTACCCTACCCTAAATAATCATGTGTTTTCCTTAAGGTCAATATGTGTTAAACATGTTGTATGATATCACTTCTTATAGAACCTTCTACTATATTCCATTATATTATGTGATTATGTGATCATGTGATCATGACAGCATTATAGTGTGACAGTTTGTGATGGTGACTTGTAATGTCACATTAAACCCTAACCCTAGGTTCCAAAATAAAGAATAAATCAAAATGAAAATGAGAATGGAAAAGAAAAATAAAATAAATAAAGTTTACTTTTCACAACTCTGACACATAGCCTTTAAGATAGGTTAGATATGGTTGAGCATAGACCATTAGCCTAGCATATATAAGGTAGATACTTTGTACTAGAAACTCTATTGAGTTCACTTGTATTAACTCTAATATAAGATTTGTTATGACTTAGGCCTAAATATTAAGGCAAAAGACATACTCATATATTAAGTGATATAAGAGAACTCAATAGAGTTTCCACTACAGAGTAGTCTACTTTGTATATTTTTAGGAGTTGGTCTATGTACATCTAACCTACTCTAAAGCTATGACTAAGTTCTTCTAGTAGTTTTATTAGACATGATTCACATTTCATTATCTAAGATCTAATAGTGAGTTCTCAGAAGTCCAATTAGCAACTTATGTTATTTGTATATATGGAACATGGGTATCAGAATGATCTTTGGCTTTAGCTTATATACTGCACCTCTACTAATTTTAGAAAAGATACTTAGAATATTTGGAGTCTACTGGAAGATAGAAAGATGTGTTGTCACTAATACTAAAAAATAGTACTAGTTTTAGTTGATTTTCAGGATAAGGCTTTATAGTATAATTATTGTTACAATTGATGCTTCATGGACTTAGCATGAACTAGGGTAAAGAGTAATGACAATGTGATTGGCTGTACCAAAGTAATCTCAGTCAGCGCCTCATATGGTAGGTGTTCTATCCTTGCTCTTTCCTCATTGTTCTATGACTTGATTACCTTGTGTATTGTGAACCTTTTCCTTATGGTACTGTCATATATATAGTGTAGATGTACTCTTGTATCTTTATGCTTTACCAATTGCATCCTTTCCTACTCTACTCTCAAGTCTTTGCCTAAGTTGCAACCTGAGCTTAGCCTAAGGTTGTAACAATTATCAACTTATATACTAAGTATGCTATCTAGCATAGTTACTTAGGAATAGAAAATGTTAAGTGAGTTACTCTAGTTTTAGTTGATCTTTAAATGTTTGGAATGGAGATTTATAGAGTTGTTGAGGGTCTAGTGAGGATATCTGAGGTAGAATAGTGACTGTGATCCACAATGGAAGATATTAGGAAGTGTGGATGAAAAAGGAAGCATTATCCATGAGTTGAGACAGATGTAACCAGATTTGGATATAACAAGTTTTTATGATATTTTACCAAGTCACACTTAATGTCACATATGACATGATATCATATCCCTCAGCTGAGTTCAAAGAAGAAAATAAGAAAACTAAACAATAAAAGAAAAGAGGAATCATAAAAGACTAGAAAAGTAAAAAATGTCTAAGTCCACTTAGAAGATTTCACTCTTATCTTAGACTTAAGTTGTAACAGGAGATTTTTATCTTCTCAGTAGCAGTTGCTATAATACTAGTTGTCCTAACAATAAGAGATTAGTATCAATAGGTATATATGTCCCATTGTAGTATATACTTAGTGCTTAGTTACATAAGCCAAGCCATCAGTTGTTATACCACACTACATGTTGCTGCTTTTGGGCTATCTTTTCTAGCCTTACAACTTCCCATGTAAGACTAATTCCTTACAGCTACTTACTAAATGATATTGGTTTGAATATAAAGCTGTGGTAGAGAGCTGTTCAGAGTAATTA
>Ga0157364_1005969_pt1 | contig 12454 bp, 4 predicted proteins | sample AttsexASBM2_FD_111476 | JGI IMG/M metagenome (GOLD analysis project Ga0157364, IMG submission 111476) | Fungus gardens microbial communities from leaf cutter ant in Ribeirão Preto, State of São Paulo, Brazil - Atta sexdens ASBM2 | ecosystem: Host-associated > Fungi > Mycelium > Unclassified ...
GGGATTCGTACGCTACCCGAAAGATGGGAGAAAGTAGTGGCCAGCGATGAACAATACTTTGAATCATAAATGTATAACCAGTTTTTTACAATAAAGCCTCGAATTTCGGAAAAAAATCGGCGGAAGCAAAATTGTATACCTTATATAATAACCTTGAAAAATTATATTTCATTTTAGTAAACAAATTATTAACATAACAAAGTTAGTAATGTTTAAATTATATTCATCCTGGATGCATCTTTCATGTGAATACAATACACAAAACTTGCGTTATGAAAAAGTATAGAATAGCGCTGATTGGTTGCTTCAATGATTTTGCAACCTTTTTTGCACTGTGTGATTTCATCTTAAGAAGGTGCAAACCCATCTAGTGGAATAATCCCGGATCTAATGCTTTTCATTTGATGACACAAGTCGACACAACATCGTTCTATTGTTATTGGCATTCAGAGAGAGACAAAGGCCGGTATTCATAATCGATTCTTCAAGATCATCATCTTAAGTAATGTCTTAAGATACTAATGCAGCCTTCTGATTGATTCGTGACTTTTTAAAATCATACTTAAAATGGTCATAAATATAAGATCTGACTATAAATACTGGTCAGAGTTTTCCAGTAAGAAACACAAATTGATAGAGTGCTTTCCATTTGATGACACAAGTCATAAACGAACATAAGCGTCCTTCTATTCTTCTTGACATTCAGAAAATGACAAAGATAGTGTAGATTTGTGTCATCAAATAGAAAGCATCTAATAGAGTTCTAAGCCTTAAACCATAAAGACGAATCATAGTTGATTATTCTTCTCGAATTCGTCTGTAATTGGTCAATTTCTTACTTAAGGTTTAACACACCTATTGTAGATCTATATGTGCTATATGTAGCGATTATATGAACTAAATATCGATTTATCATCTCCAACTTTGAAAAAGATGATGTACCCTAAGAAAAGTGGACGTTGCTATGTAGTTTATCATTTTGTCAGAGAACAGTAGTACACGGCATCATTTTGCAGTTACAAGTTTTGGCTTTCCTCTCTCAGGTTTCTCTCTGTGCACTTCTTGACTTGCATGCGACATGTATCTTAAGAATAGAAACGTTATCAACGTTAAAAAAGAAGCAGAAACATGTAGAACAATTAGACAAAAATAAGTTTTCGCGTATCCTGTAAATATGAAAATCTACACATGCTTCTTTCTCAGCGATCGCGAACGGAACCGGTGTAGTAGAGCATGGAGTATAAAAAATAAAAGGTTGAACTAGACTTTGAAAAGTGTCAAAATCAAGTTTCTGAATTAGTATTGGTGCTCGGTAAGTGACGTTCGAATCGCAAAACTCCTTTCATATACGTTTACGCAACTGAATACACACAACCTAAAAATAGAGACGTTATTCTTTGACATCATGCTTTGACAATAACAGAAAGACATAAATTGTCATTAAAACTGTATGAAAAATGGAGTAATATATTCATGTAAAATTGGTATAATTTGCCATGCAAACTACGAGAATGATGTGATGGAACGAAAGCGACATCTCGATCGAACTAATTCAGATGACCACTTTTGACTATGCTTGCCCATGTAAATTCGGCCTATTCTCTATACTCCATGAATATGAGATTAAGTGTGACCCTTATGCCATCTAGTATTACATGTCTGAACTATCTCAATTTCGTCACAGCTCTTCTAGGCAAAAATGGATGAGTGGAATCACCTATTATTCTTACACCGTGATTTATACCGACTACGATCGATTTAGACGCGCACATGCTTTAAGCGCTTGTAATCATTGTTCTGTTTTTATCGTTCATTAGACGTAAAATAGGAATAGAAGTATTGAAAAGTTCTAAAAGAGCCCAAATCGACCGCAGCCACCCTGCAGGCGGTCAATTGTGTATCTTGTAATGAGATGAAAATTACAAAAGTAAACAAATTCACTAGAATATTCATAATTTAATTGGTCAATATCTAGTTAGCATTGCTCCCTTTGTAATTTTCATCTTATTTCAAAATACACAATCGAGTCCCAGGTGCCTTTTTATGCTGACATTCTATTTTCACTTTCGGAAGCGGTTCTTCTATAGTAGTAATTGCATACTGTAGTAATTGCCCACTGCCAATCATAGCAACTTCTGTCTAGGGAGCTTTTTATTTTTTTTCTAACGCTGATTGGCTTGTGCGCAAATGGCTCGTGTGCAATTGCAAGCCTTTCCTCATTTTCAGCGTCAAAATAGATCACATGATCAAAATTGATGCTTAATATTCATTAATTTCTATCACGTGACTGTTTTTGATGCCGAAAATGAGCGTTAAACATCAGCATGAAAAGGCACCTTGAAGTCTGATGCTTCCTGCCACAGACTTCAAGGTTGCGTTCAGGAATTACGTCCAGATAATTCCAAGGTATATGTAGGTTATATTATGTATATTATAGAAAAATGCACTCTAAAGTTATCTAGGCGAACTCCTGAATGTAGCCCTATGTGTTTTCCATTTGACGACACAAGTATCGTTCTATTGTATTTATGTAGAACAGAAAAAGAAAGAAGTGAGATAGGAATTTAGATAGCGTTACTGAGCAATTTATTCATTTCGCGTATGCGCACTCCATTTTGGCCAACATAAAGTCAGGTGAATTGCGCTACTGTATATGCTGTGTCAAAAATCTGTGCTTCCTGCTCGCTTCGGCCCTCGCTCATTCTCTCTCTTTAGTGTCTTTCTCTGATTGTACTCTGCACGTGTAGATGTTAAATCTTGTTTTAATTAGTTAAAAAAATATGAAAGTAAAGAAAGAAGACGTGACGTTCAACAAGGAGTTGATCTTGAGGAAAAATACTAAGAATAAACAGAATATATTGAAGCCAGAAGCAGGTGCCAGTCTTGAGAAAGCTGTGAAAAATGTCAAGCAAATTTTTAAGGTATCGACATAACCTCCATAAAATGAAAAACGTATTTATCGTATGTTGCTTCATCTAATTAATTTTTGGAAGTTCACAACGAGACTGATCACTAACGTTTTTGTTTATTAGAATTAGAATTTTAATAACCAGATATATACATACACATATCCCTTAATACACACCTTTGGATCATTCCCTGCACATTTATTTTCTTTGAAATATAAGAGCACTTTCAAATATTAATCTCTTTTATATTCGTAAAAAAAGCTTAGCATTTAGAGAACAAATTTTGTACGTGCCAACCTCAATTCTTGCATATCCTTTAATTAGAATAACTTCAAAGTTCATTGAACTCTCTGGATTCTAAATGATCAGTGTGTATAAAGTACATTTTTATAACTAAAAAAAATTTTTTTCTTTATTCTCATTTCTTATTTACACTATGGGAATATTTCGCGAATTATCATCATATCAAAAAAAGAATTTAACCTTAAAACAATATATTAGCTTTTAATAAACATGATAGTTTTTGGCCCTTGTGCTGTCTGTAACATTATATGTTGTCTGTAATATTAAAGCATTTAAAACATTTTAAAAATAAATTATAAGTTTTTTTTTAACACAATAACAATAATAAAGTGCATTGTTTAAATGCAATATATATTCACAATTTATAGCCATTCATGCATATTAAAAAAACATCATTTTCAGATTACTAAATATCTAAATTTTTTGGACAGTCAACATTTGAACTATTTTTTCTTTTGTAGTTTGGAATGTCAACTTTAAGATATTAAAACATATTTTTCTTTTAAATGTTTTTGTTTCAGAGTTTTACATTTTTGTTTGAAAAGATTCATTATTCTTATTTTGTTAATTTTATTTATGTTATAACAATTTATGTATAATTGTTATAAATATACAACTTTACAAATACTCAAAATATACATAAAAATCGTTTCATCATTTTTATATACTTGTAAAAGATGAAAATTAATCTAAAATGATCAAACGTGTGTAGTAAGAGCGTCCAAATTAAGGTGTGTACTAAGGAATGTAGTTGTTTAGGAATAATGTAATTGTTTAAAATACACACGTCACTGCAAAATTTGATAAAAATATACTCATTCGATGTGTTTTCACTCAAAACAAAAGAATCTGGCAGAAAACGTGTAACAAAAATATTTTTATTAAATTTTGCAATGACGTGTGTATTCTAAATAATTACCTTGTTTTGGTATTTTTCAAATTGATATAATTGTTTTAATGAAATCCTTAATATGAATTAATATTACTTGAATCAATATTAATTATCTAGCAATAAATGTTCTTTTTGTAGAAAAAGAGAGCAGAAGCTAAAGCGGCCACAAAAAAGGAAAACAGTTTAATAAAACTTAAATCTAAACAATTCAAATCACAAAAATTTAAAAATAGAGGAATAGTTTATGTAGGACACATACCTCACGGATTTTATGAAGAACAAATGAAAGACTATTTCAAACAGTTTGGGAATATAACGCGAGTACGAGTGGCAAGATCCAAAAGAGTATGTATATGTTTATAAAATGAATTGCAAATTAGGATATCTAAGTTTACATAAAATGTAAATAATGGCCATGGGAGTTAGCAACATGAGAGTGTGCAAATGCAAAACACAAAACTTAATTTATTTAACCGACATAAATATTTTTTCTTTTGTAGTTTGGAATGTCAACTTTAAGATATTAAAACATATTTTTCTTTTAAATGTTTTTGTTTCAGAGTTTTACATTTTTGTTTGAAAAGATGCATTATTCTTATTTTATTAATTTTTTATTTTTGTTATAACAATTTATGTATAATTGTTATAAATATACAACTTTACAAATATACGTAAAAATTGTTTCATCATTTTTATATATGTCGTAACAATGTTAAAATTATATTAAATAGCTAAGCGTTTTAGCTGTGTATTTTGAGTCATCCTCAGTGAATCTATTAAAATATAATAATTTATAAATATAGTATATTTCATTAATATAAATTCTTGCGAAAGAAGCAATCATGGTCCTTGAAAGAAGCAATCAACAATTTATCACAAAATCGTTCAAATACAGTTACATAGTTGATTGGCAGAATCACACGAAGCATAGCAACATATTTTCATCAAAATAAAAAAAACCAAGAGACTTCAGCATCAAGATTATGATAGCCATCTATTAATAATGCAAAAAATTTTTTAAATGAATTAAATGAAAAAATTAATGACTGTGTGATTGACACAGACATGTTACTGCTGTATATCGTCCAAAGTTTAAAAAAAGACTGTTTCCCATGGCCCCATTATTTGCATTTTATTGTTTTAATTGACAGGAATTCATTATTGTTAATTTTTGAATTGTAAATTGTTTTATAACTGCAATAAGTTTTATAAAAATATATTTTTAGACTGGAAAAAGTCGCGGCTATGGTTATGTTGAATTCCTCCACTCACAAGTTGCTAAAATTGCGGCAGACACAATGAACAATTATCTAATGTGTGGCCGATTATTAAAAGGTGTTTAAAATTGTATTAACACTGTTAATTAATTGTTTTTCATTATTTATAAATATATGTTTTTTAGCTACATACATTCCACCCGAGAAGCAACATTCTGGATTTTTCTTAGGCATAAATTGGTCAGAAGATAAATATCCTAGACTCAAAAATAGAAGACGAACAACTCTAAGTAGAAACCGTCTTCAAAGTGCTGGAGATCATGAGAAATATGTTCAAAGATTGCTTGATAAACTTTCTGCATTAGAAAATAAATTGCAAGATAAAGGGATCAGCATAAAATTTCTACCCGTTGACATATAAAAAATATAACAAACATTTAAAAATGTAATTCAGCTCTAGTTTATTTATAATTAAGATTAATTTGTAATTTGTATTTGTATTTGTATTAAATAACTTAATAAACAATAGGAAATTATTTTATAATACAGAGCTCTATTATACCTATAACATTATTATAATAAATTTTAAAAATTTTATAAGTTATGTTTGTATCTATAAATTATTTTTTCTCCAAAAACAAATCCGTAGTTTCTTAATTGTCAGAACTATGACGACTTCTGCATATGTATGGGACTTACAATTTAATACGCCGCGATTCGAATGGTTTATCAGAAGAGATTAATATGATAAAGATATTATCAATTTATCATTGGGTACTTTCTAATTGTTAACACATCGTATACAGGAATGTACAAGTGTAATATTGTATACGATTTAATTGGAACAGAATGTGTACGCTGTGCACGATTGAGATCCGTTTCGGATAGAGTTAGGCTCCACACAATAAAAGGAACAGAGAATAGAAAACAAAGAATAAGAATTTCAATCTATCAGAAACTGTGTATTCCACAACATGATTTCTGATAGGTTAAAATTCTTATTCTCTATTCTCTGTTCCTTGTTCCTCTTATTGTGCGGAGCCTCTTAGATTAAATGTAGCTTTTTCAGCCTGTATTAAATAAAAAAAATAAAAATGCCGGCCACTCAATGTCTTCCTTTATATTATAGCTGCCGCAGTTAGTATAATTGTCACTAGAAAACACCAGCTTACACAGTCCTCGACTGAGTACAGATGTGTAGTGTTATGTAGACGATAATGGATAATTGGAACGCAATTTGTATCGCCGAGTGCACGAAAATGTCCAGAGATATTGCAATTGAAAAGCATCCATTATTTTCCAAGAGATATTGGTTCAAATCCATTATGTCTTTTGGATAAATATAAAATCGAATCTTTGGTACAGAGAAATAAAGTATACGTAATTCTTTACGTCACAATCGTCACAAATATAAATTATATACAATTAAAATCTAAATATATTGAACGAACTCGAGAAATATATGTCACGATACAGTGGTTGCTTCCTGTATGTTCGCCGTGTTTCCTTTCGTTCGTTTCCATTTCATACGTCTATTCTGAAACCACACTTTTACCTGTAAAAAAAATATATTTAATGATGAAAAAACAAAAATTCTATATTTTATTATTTTTATAATTGTTTATATTGTACCTGACGTTCCGTTAAATCCAATGCTACAGCAATTTCATAGCGGCGCAAACGTGTCAAATAATTACTATGTGCGAATTCACATTCAAGATGACGAATCTGTTGCTTTGTAAACGCAGTTCTCTCTTTTCGCGGCTTATCGCTTGTTTTTTTCGTTGTTTCTACAATCGATAGAAATGAAAAAAAAAATATATATATATATATACAGGGTGTCTGGAAATAATTGCCAAATATTTCATAGGTAGAGCGGACTAAACTGAATTGAAAAATCCTCTACCATTTTGTAAATAGTTAATGAGATATTAATCCTTAATAGTCGAATACACGCGCTCTCCCGGTCTACTACTGCGAAGTGTACATGCCTACCAATCGCTTGGCGCGTGAGCCTTGAGAGTTGGGGATTGGCTGGCAAGCGTCCCGCGCCGCGCACACCATAGCCACCATAGTTCAGACGGCGCGCTTGCCCGGCTATCCCCGCTCCCCACGGCCCGCGCGCCAAGCGGTCGGTATACACTTCGCAATAGTATTCGGCTATCTTCAAGAATTAATATCCCGTATTGGGGAGACTTACAAAATGATAGAAGACTTTTTTGTTCTTGAGTTATTCGCGAGTTAAATAAAAAGGAGCATTCTGACTTTGATTGCTCATTAAACTTCAAAAATCATTATATTGCAATTAAAAAAACAGATTCTTAAAGCTGAAACATGCTCTATAGTCATGCTAATTTTTTAAATGTAAAGTATATAGAAATTTAAGTTAAAAATGTGATATTATTATTCTTATATAATCATTGAGCAATTGAAAAATGGATGGTAATATCGTATTTTTAGCTCAAAAATATATATATTTTATTTCTTTAAAAATTGGCAATTATACTTGATAGAGTGTTCCAGCATTAAGAATCTGTTTTATTAATTACGGTACGATAATTTTTAACGGAGATATGAGCAATCAAAATCAGAGAAGGCTCGTTTATTTAATCCATATGTAATGTATTTAATCTTTGGTAACAAAAAGTCGTAGGAACATTTTTTAAAAACCAATTTTTAGGAAAAACTTTAAAATTTGAATATCAAAATTAGAATATCATGATTCTTTAACTTAAAAAGTAACAATAAAAAATAAAAGGGATCGAGAGAATAGGTGCTGTTCAGAGTGCGCAAAGAATTCTCTTAATATAAAAGTTATTAAATTTATTGAAGAGACGACAGAACAATAAAAAATTATTAAACAATAATAATCTTCATACGTTTCAATTAATCTTCTAACTTTCTTTAAGAAAAAAACTTTAAGCTTTCACATCAGATAGTTAAAAATTTCGCAACAAATATATTCTGTATATAATTTTGAGCTAACAAAATTTCGCAGAACTTTTTCTCCAATCCATATATGTATATATATATATATATATACAGGGTGTTCCATTTTAAATGATGATTTTAAATTTCTCTTGATCAGTGCATTTTAGAGAAAAATGTTTCAGTCAAAAGTTTAATAACTTCGAGGGAGACATAAGATGATATCATTATTTTTATCTTGGGTGGCGTTGTTAAAGTCAAGGTAAAATTATTTTTAATTTTTTAAATGAAACTCTCCATTTTTCATTACATTTTCTTGTAGCTTACCCTGAGAGCTTTTCAAGACATTATAATTAAGTTCATTTTCATTAAGTACTTCTCGAATTATAAGGGAGTTAGTGGATATAATTAGTGACATGATCCAATTTGTGTTGACTAAAGTGATATGAAATTTTAAATATTAAGCTTTTAATGGTATATACAACTCTAAATAAATTTGTTGTTTATAAAAATTTAATAATGAATTTATTTAGAATTGTACATATTATTAAAAGCTTTATATTTGAAATGTTTTATTACTTTGTTTAATAATAATAGATTCATGTTCATTAACTGCAGGTATTTTTATCTTATATTGATTGATTTTTAGTATATAATAAAATGAAATTAAAAAGAAACGAAATTTCAGACAACATCTCCTTCTCTTTAGGTATCGATGCGAATCCTTCCTTTCCCGCTTTTCCCGTTCGCATTAAGAGAACGATCCAGTTCTCCATTCCGGATGGTGACATAATGCTCTCATTATCCGGCTCGATCTTTTTGCCGCATGGTTTTCCGCGGTAAGATTTCGCGGCGACTTTTTGTCGGCCTCAGATGAAAATAGCCGCATGTACGATGCATCAATGCGTGTTACATTGATGCACCCGCTTGCGAAATCCGCTTTTGCTAGAAGCACGCGGTTTCTACCGCAATGCAACACGTGGCTGCCGAGAGAGCTTAAGTCTTTCCTTCTCTCTTTTTCGCTCTCTTGAAGTCCTTAACTTTGCTTCCACGCCGCTATCTTGACTTTAATTGCTAGCTGACGTCAAACGCAAAATCTCTCATAATCCATGGTCCGCATCGATGGCCACTATTAGAGTAATATGAGAGTAACATCAAAGTAGCAAAAGCTAACATTTTGATGCTACTAATTTGCAAATACGGGGCAAGTTAATGTATAATATTCATATAATATGATATTCATATAATAAATAATATTTATATTGATATATAAATATATGATTTTAAAAAGTCACAGAAATATTATTAGCTACTAAGACTCAGCTCTGACCGTTTTTTAGGCTGTTTTTATTTATCGTTATTAAAACATTTTTATTATTTTATTAAAAAAAAAAATTTAAAAGTAATTGTTAGTGAAGTCTCTAAATAAGGAAATAAAAAAATATTATATCATAAATTTAGGGTGTGACCTATTTAACAAATACTTCGTTGCCCAATCAGAAGAAAGAATTTTTCGAATTGATTAATCAAAGAATGCTTCAAAGCATTGATATGAAGGCTCGATTTGGACGCTCACACACTTTAAGCGCTTCTAATCATCATTCTGTCTTTATCGTTCATTAGACGTGAAATAAAAATAGAAGTATTGAAAACGTTGAAAGCGTCCAAATCGACCGCAGCCGAAGTAAAAATGTTTGAAATAAAGTAGAGAATTGTAAATCTTGATTTTTAAATAGTTTTGTGTCGACTTTGGGTCGACTTTGGTCCCTATTATTGTTTATAATACTTTCCTTAATTTTTATTATTTTATAATGTAATCTAGATATGTTAGATTTCTCATGAAAAAAGGAATATACTAATTTTAATTTTAATTGATTTTAGTTTTATTGTTGATTTTTTTACTTGTTCTATTCAATTTATATTAAAATTCAATTTTTCAACGTAAAATTTATTTGCTATTCAACAAAATTAGCAGTGTAGGCAGAATACATTAAATATCAGCGTGTGATGCAATGACGTTTACTATGTAAGATGTATACCAGCAGTTAGACATCCGATAAACATTTAGATTATATTGGGCCTGTTATAGCCGCATTGGCGACACTAAAGTCATAAAACTTCTAATTGTATTATCAATGATTTACGTTGGAAATCTGTTGAAGCTATAATTCAAAAGATTTCAACCTAATGTATTACGCACAGCTGTGCAGAGTTATTAAAATTCATATAACAATGGCTTAATTATTGCTTCAGAATAATTTAAATTGAGTTAAAACCATTTTTCAACAAGTTATAATCGATTTCTATTTGAATGATAGATAGTTTTTTAAATATAATTTTAATCTAATAACTTATGTATACACGCATATATACATATATGTATAAAGGAAAGACCTCTATCATGAGATATCGAATTCATTTTGAATAAATGCTAGAAATCTATGGATAGAATTTAAAATAATAATATGTCATTTTGAAGAGAACTTAAGCTTTTAAGATAATGTATGTTACGTAAAATTTAATTCAAATTCTATTTTTTTTTTAAATTAACCCTTACAAGGTACAATACAAGGTACAATACAAGATACAATACAATTTGGTGCCTCATTCATCCAAATATATGGATCATTTGAATTCGTCCGTTTTTTTCATCTATTTAGAATGATTCAAGAAATCTCGAAAAATTCACCAACATACAACTTTCAACTTTCTAAAATATTGAAATTTTATTTTGGAAAATAATAAAATGTAGTATAATTTATAATTATCGAAAGACTCTAAGAAACTTGTACGAATAGGAATCGCTCACTGATCTGACTTTGTACGGTAAGGGTTAAAGAAATGTAAAAATGAGCAAATCACAAAGTCAAAAAATTGTGCTCCTAATATGAGATGCCCCGAGAAATCAATAATAAAACGCAAATACAGTATTGCAATTAAAAAACTTTATTTAATGTTGCTAAAATACAAACAAACATTGCCAGCGCGAAAAATGAGCATGCAGTGGATTGTACTCAGAATTTGTCTTCAGTTGGAATTAAATAGAAATCGTAGAAATAGATACTCGATGTTCATTCTGGTTGTCCTTTTTATTATTGTACAATCACATTTACACTTTAGCAATAGTTTTCACTATGACATAGGAGCATAGGTTATTTTATATTAGAAATATCCTGAATATCTCATTACGATTTCTAAGCTTTACGGTATTATCAAATGATCATCAAATCTAACTTCTGTAATTAAGCAATTCAATATATCGCATATTTTTCTATTAGTATGGTCTTATTCTTTATCACTACATAAAGAATTTATTGCCAAATATTTACTTATGAAATGATAAATGAAGGTTAAAGACTCATCTCAATGAAACTTGAAAGTATCCAAATTCTAAAATCTTTTCTGATAATCATTATAGGCATGATTTAATAATGAATTTTTCACTAAATAGTTTTCAATTCAAGAGCAATAAATTCATAGGGGAACCAAATAAATAGCGTTTATTAATTTAGCAGAAACGCCGTTATCTCATATTAGAAGCCTGTCTCATGTAGAGAGCTTTCCTCCATGTGTGCGTACATGCGTGTGCACTCTATGTTATAGCGTGCACTTGTGACGTAACACGCTATCATTAGTGACGTCATGATCATGTTTGTAGCGCTGCTATATATCTGTATATCTGCAGCTCTGTGAACAACTTGTAGCGCTAAATAATGCGAATAGCGTCTCCCCGATATAGCGCACCCTATATATATAGAGACCATTAAGATTGTGACTAAATAAAATGATTATTAGTGTTATTACTTTGCAACAAGTAGGCCGAACAAAACAAATATGAAATGCCATTTTTTAGCAGAAATTCGTCAATTTCGTTTAAATCGTTGTACCAGTTTATGAGTGTCAGCATTAACTATCGAAGGAAAAAAGTTGTGCGTAATGTATTAAGTTTTAAAAATAAAAAATTTTTTTGAAAAAATGGTGTTTCATTTATTTTGTTCGATCTATTTGTTGCGAAGTAATAAAACCGTAATTTAATTTTTAGACACATTCTAATGATTAACCCTATATATGTATGTATATGTATTATATATATAGTATTATATATATATATATATATCCCCCCCACTCACCCATCCACACACACACACACACACACACACACACACACACACACACACACACACACACACACACAACCACACACA
>Ga0157364_1005970_pt1 | contig 12452 bp, 4 predicted proteins | sample AttsexASBM2_FD_111476 | JGI IMG/M metagenome (GOLD analysis project Ga0157364, IMG submission 111476) | Fungus gardens microbial communities from leaf cutter ant in Ribeirão Preto, State of São Paulo, Brazil - Atta sexdens ASBM2 | ecosystem: Host-associated > Fungi > Mycelium > Unclassified ...
TCCCCGATCTTCCTCAAAATCTTTTGTAAATAATATACTTTTATCTTCTGTATAAGTATCTTTGAGTTTTCAACGGTGACTCTTAAGCAATGTGAATCGGAATCACTCGATTTCTGCGGTAGGTTCTCAAACTCCTTTTATTCCGAGATGCCGTCGTTCACTTTAGCCAATTTGAAAGGACTACTATCGTGCCTTTAGCGTGAAACTTCTTCGCGTCGAGCGCGATTTTACGTTCGAACTTTGTGAGCCGCAGCATCTCGGCACGCGCCGTTTATACGTAATCTCATTTAGAATACGCTTTACCCTTCGATGTGCTCGTCACGAGTTCGTTTTGAAACTCCGACTGTCTCTCATCCAATGATTCTATGAGGGTAAACGTGGCTTTACGTGTGCAATTTCATGTATTTTCTGTTTAAACAAATTTTTGCCGAGTGAAGATAAATCGCGATGAAATTCACGGTTTCGGCGAATTCAGGTAGTCTTTATCGTTATATAATGTTTTATCGCGTGGATTTGTTTCATAGTTTCAATACGGAATTGTACAGAGATAAAGTAATATTTCTGTTATTAAAATCGCCTTTCTTTTTTTGCATAATTCGCGACACTTTACATTACGTGAGAATCTTCATAAAATATTCACAAACAACTACTTTAATAAATAATAAATCCTTTTATATAATTCATATCATTTTAGCTTACACATTGGAACTTTCTTTTTATTTCCGATTAGAATGCTCTTTAACAAATATTTAATATTTAAGCTTAAATATTTAAGCTTCTCGTACGCCTGCAGTCCGACAAAGATTTACGAGAGCTGCGAGAATTTCAAAGTCTCGCGAATATTCTTGCAGCATAATGCATCCCACTTTGCCGAAAGGCGGAAAGGATCTCCCGCGCGCACCGAGTTCTACGCCCTACCGAAGCAGGAATTACGCGTAATCCTCTTTAAAATAGTTCTGCCGTCATCGCCGGAATTAGAGAGAAATTTGAACGTCATATTCCTCCGCGCTCTGCAAGCGAAACCGTTTCGTGAGAGACTCATGACGACCGACCACTCTTCGTCCCTTACTTCATTTTTCTCCCTAAATTCGGAAGATATTTAACTGTCACGATATTTAACTGACTGTCGATTCCTTCCGCACAATCGTGAATATTCTCTCTTGTTAATTCGCACGGCGAACACAGCGCAATGAATTGAATAATATAAGTACTTCTTTATTGACTCGCGCACTTTGACGTTTGAAATCGTGCGATTCTTTACGCATTCAATAATCGCAGATTGCAAAATGCAAATATCGGAAACATTTCTCATACATTTGCACTTTTTACATTCTTCTTTGTAAAATGCAAGAAGATTTATTTCATTTACTGTCAGTATATCTCGTTAAATATTAAAGATACAGCAATGAATTTGAGCGTTTTACATAATTATTTTTAGATATGCATCTTAAATTTTTTAATATTTGAGCAAAATTCTTCTTTTCATAGAATTAACTCTTCGTCTACAATCATATTATACTACCTGCGTCTACAGTCTGGATCTTTTTTGTCCAGCTCAAGTTTTTGTATTGTTCTAGGCTCTCGACAAAATGTAAACAAATTTATACATACTTTCAATATTTTCATTACATTATCATAAATTGTTTTTTAAAAAATGTTAAAACCCTTAAGGTGATTCTTTAGTAAAATGCCGAAAATTGGAATGTCTCACCAGGACACATCCAAAATTATAAATATCTGCATAATTTGGATGAAATATTAAAACTACGCGTATATCTTAATGAAATAATATGGAACATACAATAGTAAATCAAGAGCTGTATCTTCATCGAACGAAAACAAGAAGAGATTATATTTACTTTTTTAAGTTAAATTACATGCAAGTTTACGTAAATATCTTTTCAAAATGGCCATTAACTTATTATATACTTATTTATATTATATACTTATTATATACTTTTTTGTAACCATTAAAATCATAATGTTTTAAACTTTTATAATCTCGTTTTTGAGAAAAGTCTATGATGAAAAGATTTGTGTGCAGTCAAAGAAGCGTCTGCGAGCCTTATCTGTCATTAAGTTAGTATACGTGAGAAGTTACATTTTCAACATTTTTTTCTCTCTTATTTCATTAACGTACCGCAGAATTTTGTACACGGTCAATTTCGGTACTTCAATTTCATAAAAAAATTAGACATTTCTCTGATAACTCGATTTACTAAAGAACCATCTTAATTTGAAATTTAAGCAAAAATGAGAAAGAAATTTAAATAAAAAAAAAAATGCTTTATTATTTAGCTATATGCAGCAAAGCTATACAGTGCAATATTCTTTTCGTTGCGAATAATGCTCAAATCCGAATTCATTGATTTTGTTTCTTGGTTTCAAGGACACGACAGCGGTGCGAGTGGAATCTCGTGCGTCTGGCGGATCCGTGACGAGGAATATAGTACCGGAATAACGCGTTAGGACGTCCCGCGGGATGTCGCGTCGCACAGTCGCTTGTCTGGCACGAGCTGCATAATGCAACTCATAGTTGCAGTACCGAACTGAAAAATAGAGGAAACGACCGGCACCGCCACGCCGGAGACCGCCCGGGGTCGAAACGTGCCTCTCTATAGACTCTCTCGCTTACTTATTTAACGTCATTCGACTGCGAGACAACGATACGCGGAGACATTCACAAATCCTCCTTCCTCGTGCCACCGATGGATTTCCATCGTCGCATTTTACCCATTTCACGCCCCTTGCATCTCCGTATTCTGGTTTATCCTCTCAACGCTGTTCTCCTCAACTTCCGGTTCAACTTTCTCTCAAGCCGTCTACGCAGCTCGACGGAGCGGCTTAACGCGGCTGGCGGGCGCCGCCGACTTGTTGCGAGTTTCGCAAACTCGAATTAAAAGAGCTATCGACGTCGGGAAATCCTCGGGAAATTTACCGGCGCGCCCGCTTTCATGAATAACATTAGCCGACTCTGTTCTTTGCATCGTGATTGATTGAAAAATATAGCGATTAATCCATGCTTGAAAGCGTGTATATTGATAAGTGATAGACGATTGCCTATATAAGTTGTAATTAGTTGCACGTTGCATTTTTATGCTGAGCAAATCTTTTGTTTTCTCTTTTATATAACTTTATAATTAATGCAATCAATTTCTTAATTTATAATTTCTTGATTTTGAATTTGCTTGAAGTAATATATATATAAAACATCTTAATAAAACGTCTTTAGCTTATAAAGTTAGTTCGTATTCAATTTCCAGAAATAAATGAGTAAATAATTGCAGTATTTGTTAGATGTTTAATTGTTCCGCTTACAATTATGCGCAAAATTTTCAATTCCTAACAAATTTTGCTAATTTTTTTAAGATGAGTTTTTACAGTAATTACTACAAACAACAAACCGATGAAGATATTATTTCTTTTCATTGCTTTACCAACATCTTATGACTTATAGGAAATCAAATGGATGATTTTAAGAGAGAGAGAAGGAAATAAAAAAATATTTCAAAGGCAGAACCTATGAAAGTTAAGACTGATCTTGAAAAGTTATGTATCATTTTCTTGTAGAAGAATCAACTTTAATGCGAAAATGTTTTATTATACTATAAATCGACGTCAGAGAAATAAAACTGTTCATCTGTTCAAATACAATATGAGATATATTTTAAAAGATCAAGTTCGTTCATAACATTCGTAATGAGGAATTAATCACCGGAAAATTTGAGTGCATAAGATCGAAGTTTAGTGAGAATCAATGGGTTACTTGAACTGAACATTATTTAATTGGTGTGCTAAATTTCCTTTAATATCTCCTGACTTTCCGGTCAATGGTTCATCACGATTTTGATATTGCGATCAATTGAACGCAAAAGAATTTTTACGATATCAAATAAAAAGAAAGATTGTTTGAAAATATGATAAAAAAACGATATAGTACTGGTGTTTAGCTTCATTCTCTGCGATGACTATAAATTTCTGCTGGGTTATTCGTTCCAAGAAAACGAGAGGCGTAATACTTACGAAATAACGGAAAAAACCTGTTCAATGATACGTAAAGTTATGATCAAGCGGAAAACTCCGAAACGAAGAAAGTTTTTAAATCGAACGTAGCGTCCATGCCGGTTCGTTGCTTCTACAGTAATAGTTTTTGAAACTAATCGAAAAATACGGCTACGTCATATCCAAAGAGAATCGTAGTAAATATCAGATTTAAAATTAAGCTCATTGAATTAGATCAATAAGAATATTTCGTTTAAAATTAACTTTTATAAACTATTATTTTAATAATTAACACATCAATCTATCTTTAGACTTCTATTTTAATAATAGTACAATTTAATGGAATTCAGTATTTTATATCTAATATAATTAAATATATATTTACGCTCATATAATGTTAATTATCTGTGAACATATCATAACTTATAAATTAAATATTTTACATCTAATATAATTTATGTGTTCATTTAACCTCTCCTGAATTAAATATTGAATTATCAAATATTCATTTATCTTATAATTTTATACGTCATGTTTAATATAAACATTTGCTTTTCCTCTTTGTACGGAAAAATATGTAATGATAAATCGTTCAATCCCTGAAAACCCTCGTGCGATCTTTCAAAAAGCAGATGCCTATCATGTTATCGATCGAAATCGCTCCATCGCTTGTATAACGAACAGATCCCATTGCATAGCGGATCCGAGGCGTCAATTATCGTGGTCGGAGAAATTGTTATCGCGGCAATCAGAGTGTAGCGGCACACCTCGCAATTCATCGTAAATCGCATCCGTCATTGATTAGCTTGCTCGATCAACGAGGGAGAAAAACGCGGTTTCATAATGCGGGCGACGTGTCGGTGTTGAGGATTAACCGTCCCGAATCTACGGACTTTGCGGTAGAAACTAATTTCATCGCTCGAAATCGTGTAAAGATCTGTTGCATTTTTATTCTTTCCTTTATTCAATATCGTCGAAAAATCAATGGGAAGTTATTTTAAGAACGTTTTAGTTTTATCCAAACTTATGCAATTTTTCTAGAACCTTAACAGTCTGTACTATATATATGGTAATATAAAAATTTTCTACAAAAATCCTACCTTTATTTATAAGCGAAAATATTCCACACGTCACTTCTCGATCTGATAACTGCTCACAATCACTGCAAAAGAGAAAATCTATTATAAAAATATTTATACTCTCTGTGTACAGTAAGTGCAAAAGGTAATTCGTACAGGGGAAATTTTTATAAAGAAAGTCTTATTTGTACAAAATGAATATTAATTAACAATTTTACATAACAACTAATACATTCTATAAACAAGAAAGCTTCACGTGCCTTAAAAGCAAAATTTTTTAACTGGACGAATATTATTGTGCATCCAAAAACAATTTATCATTTTTACTTATTTTTAAAATAATATTATAATAATATTATTATACAATATTATTATAATATTATAATATTATAACAATATTTTAATATTTTTAATATTACACATTTATATTATTATCATACATTTTTAATATTACACATTTGTTTAGTTAAAATAATTTTAAGAAATATTTTAGTCTCTTTATTAATAACTAATTAATATTTACTTTTAAAAATGAAATTTTAAAAAAGTATCTCCCCTATACAAATATTTTTTGCACTTACTGTATATAAATAAAATTATAGAAAAAAATGTGTGTATGCCTATATACAGTATATACACATATCAATATATATATATATATATATAAGCGTACATATTGAGGATAAAAAGTTGGGAAAGAGTGGCATAAAGGACATCGACGTATATTCTCTAAATTATACTTGAGTAAGTTTGCGAAATTTGTCAAATCGGATTTCTCGTAAATTAAAATACATTGATGGAAATTCTTGTTAACCCGACTGAATGCGCCCAATCTCTCTTTGATAGGAACGCAAAATTTATTTCCTATACATTCTCAATTATGACTATATAGTCGATAAATATCGACTGTTACATTAAGTAAATTCGATAGGCCGTGTTACCATTAATCTTAATTAGTAAATAAACGTACGATGTAAATAACATATACACTAATAGAAAACACATCGCCTCGGTTGATCAATTAAAATAATATTATATTTTATATCTTTCGAAAACAGCGGTACAACACGATACAATCAAGGATAATGCGCATCACTGTATCATTCTGCTGATTAATCAGGGACAGTGATCAGTGGAGCTTTTAATTGCTCTCGAAAGTAATAAAATGTGTGGATAAATATAAGTATTAATGTAAATTACTTTATGTGAAATATGTACAAATACGGTATTTCAGATAGAAAATATTTGTTTACATTAATATTGGGAATTTTCTTAAATACATTAAATACATTAAATATACAGGGTGAGTCACTAAAAACTACTCTGAAATGATTATTTATTTATTATTATTTACTGATTTCATTAAAAAAATATTTTATATAAAATATTCGATAGGATTCATCAAATGAAGATATTTTAAATTTTCTGAGATACCAAAGTGTGATTTTTATTTTTCTTAAATGAAACAGTATAGTTTTTTAAGCGTAGCCTACTTCGAGACATGTTCATTAAACCTCCTAAATAATCATCACAACCATATTGAATCATGACGTCAAAAGTGAAAAATGACACGTTAATTTTTATTACATTAAGTGCTTTTATTCAATCCGCGTAGCTTATTTTCACTTACACGTGCCTTTTATCACTTTTTACGATTATTTACTGACTGTCAAAGGAGATAAGCATAATTTTCGTCCATTTTAACAAATGTTTTAAAGCAATCTCATCATTTTGTTTTATCCAAATTGTCTTTATTTATAAATGGCATGTAACAAAAATTAACATGTCTTTCTGGACGTTTCACTCGCTATTAGAGTAGTTACAGCACGATGATACTCCTCCTGAAAATGATCGCCGTATTCAAGAAATATTCAACATGTTTTCGGATTATTAGATAGAAAAAAGAAAGAGAGAAAAGTAGAATGTTCTTCTTATTTAAAATTCCTAAATTTGACATCTTTAGATTTGTTTTCTGTAGTTGTTTTTTGTAAACTTATTTTTGTAGACTTTTTCTTAATAAAAGATTTTCTTTATAAAAGATGAAGTGTATTGACAGGATAGTGCGGGAATCGCCGAGGGAAAGAGAAAATAGTCGACTTCCAAATATTTTATAAAAGAAAATCTCTTTACTCTCGAGCGGTTACACGTTTTATGGTAACACACGATGGTAGTCGGTTGAATCTCTCACACTCTTAATGTCGGTTCACTCTCTAATAATAATATTATTACCGCAAGTCTTTGTTATTCATTACTTATGGTTATGTTTCACACAATTTGAAAATACTTCTGTTTAAATTCGCGGAGAATAGTTTATGTGACGGAGATGACCAAATTGTTTAAATCGCGAACCTGAATCACAAAGTCATTTTTGTTTCGTTTTAACTGCGCGGACAATGAGAAATAATTCTCATAACCACATCGAAAGAAATGAGGATATTTAAAAGGTCTATGCCTGTTGACTTATTTCACCGCCGCGTGTACAAGCGATATCTCTGTATGTGTCGCGTGTCTGTGTATGTATTGAGTGTCTGTGTTCCGAACAGCTGATTCTTTTGTTCGTAATACGGCTATTTATAGCTTTCCCGAATATTCTTCTCATTATGATAATATGAAGATCACAGATGCCTGTTTACTAATTAAATTAGAGCGATTTTCTCAATACAAAGATATCGTTTTCTTATTTCAAAAGTGATACAAGTAAAAAAAACGTGATTTTCGAGTTATCGTGAATGAGTTAGTTAAAGATTGTTGTATCAATCATCAAAAATAAACTAACTTCAAACTTAACTTCACAGTCCATTCGCCAATAGCACTTGTTATTACCGTACTTAAAATTTTCAAAGAGATCATAATACCTTTTACAACAGTAACATATTGAATTATGTTGTTTTTGTAAATAAAAAGGAGAAATCTTTTACAGAGAACATTTAGAGTTAAAATTTTAGTGATAAATGTTTAAAGAAGAAATTAGTTTATTTTAAATGTTTATTTTAATGTAGTCATTTTTTTTCAGTTGATCAAGATAAATATAAATTGTTAGTTATTTTGAGTTATGTGATTTTTGGTGAATTATTCCGGATTTTTATCAAAATTTTGTAGGATATCAAAATCATAATTCAAAAATGATAAAAATATCAAAAATGACAAAAATCATATTTTTAAGAGTATATATTCTTTTTATCAATATTAATTGATTAGTCAGAATAATTTTCTGTTACAAATTAAAAAATAATTTTCTTTTTCCTGAAAAATTTAATTTTTTAAGTTGTCACTTTTAAAATAAAAAGGAACGATTATGTGGATTTCAGTAGTACCGATGAACATATATGCTGTGATTTTATACTATAATTCTCAGTCTATTATGACGCGAGAATATGATGTAGTAAAAATCAAAACTCAATTCTCTTCGACGATAGAGACATATTTCTATCGTTTGTATGTTTCCGGTGCAGAACTGACGGCGCCAGTCTGGAATGACTTCTATCGCATCGAAGTCTACATCGAAACGAGATAAGGATAACTTACTGTCGCGAAGGGTCGACTTATGCTTTCACATTGAGAACACTTTTATATATGTCGTTCCCCGTCGCAACGAACCACCGAATATTACGGAGTACGAGTGTCGTCTTCTCAGCCAATATAAACGTCGCCCACAAAGAGCGAAATCATCTTCATCGAGAGATGAATCTTCGCATAGGCAAGACGAACATCGTAAAAAACTCTGGCGCCATCACGAAATCAGTTAAGGAAACGGAGTTATTTACCACTCGTAGAAGAATGAATAAGAAACACTGAGAAAAAGGATTTTGTTAATTTAGCAAGCCAGTACTTTTAACCGGTGATCGGTAAATATTGTTGTGATTGCTGCTAGTTTGCCATACCAACCAATTATTAGTAACAGAAGCAAACTATATAGAATTTAATCTATCTATTTTTTGGATAGAGGATTTAGGTTCGTTTATTTAAAATTTGTAGATTATCTGTGGAATCTTAAGTCGTAGGAAAACGAGCAAACACAGTCAAATATAGAGAATACTTATTATTAGAATTGGTTAATTTCTTACGATTTGAGATCTTGCAATCATCTACGATCTTTATATATAGATATACAAGCCCCTTATTTGCTAACAATACTATTAATTATTTATATTATTTATATTATATATTTAATACTATTAATTATTTGTTACATTGACGAATTAATTTGCAATCGTAACAAATCGATCGGTTTTTTAACAAATATTACATTTGTTTTTCTTTGATTTGTTTCTATAACAAAATCATTTCTCTCAGTGAAAATTCAAACGTGTCCTCAGACAAGAAAAAAGAAAATCAAATTTAAACATATATATTATATATTTTTAAAAATTTAGTAAGAAAAAATATGATTGTTTAATGATACAAATCACTATCTATAATATATAGTTTGATTTGAATTTAATGCTCCTGAATAGCTTCACCACAGTCATATTGAATCATGATATCAAAAACACAGAAATGAACACGTTAAATTTGTGACGTGCTATTTGTGAATAAAGACAATTTGGATAAAACAAAATGATGAGATCGCTTTTCATGTTCAAAAAACATTTGTAAAAATCGACGAAAGTTATTCTTATCCCTCTTCACAATCAATAAATAATCGTAAAATGTGATAAAAGGCACGTGTAAATGAAAATAGGTTACGCATGCGCATTGAATAAAAGTATTTCACGTTTTTATGATTATTTACTGACTTTCAGGGGGGATAAAAATAGCTTTCGTCCATTTTTATATTGTTTAAAGCGATCTCATGTTTTATTCAAATTGTCTTTATTTACAAATGGCATAAAAATTAAGATATTATTTCTCATTTCTGTTATTATGTAATACATAATATATATTATGTATATTATGTAATACAATGTAACATTAAGTTTTTAAATTAAATATTTCATATCAATTTATCAGAATGTTAAAACTTTAAACGTTTATTACACATATCTATATTCGAATTTGACTCTAATTTGTCCTTCTATATCTTGATATTCTTTTCATTTTTATGACATTCAATAAAGACCAGAAATAATTTCTATAATTTAATATTTTAAATATATTTATATAATACTTATATAATTTTATGTTTTAATTCTATTCTTTTCTAAAAAGATTTTTCTAAAAAAACTTTTTTTCTAAAAAAACATAAATGCTATTATATTATATTGTAATTCCCTACAATTTTATACATTTCTGTATAAAATATGGAAAAAATTTCGTAACAAAAAATTTATTATATTTCACTTTTAATTCATATATTATAAAATTTAAACTTTTGCGTGCATGCAAAAATTTTTATTAGCAGGAAATTTACCGAATAACTCTGATTTAATCGTCGCTTTTCCTATATGCAAAACATAAATGCCAAATGTTCTTCCTCTGAGATGCGAGTGTCAATATTTACACATTATCGATCGTGAAATTGCGATCAGGGAAAATATTCCTCCGATGCAACGCGCGCGATGTCATCGCAGTGATATGATGTGATATCTATTCTGCCGATTCTAGGCTTTGATGTCGCTTAAAAATGCAATCGCGATATCTTATAATACTCTTGAATTGATCAAAAGAAAATGAATTATTTACACGCAAAGAAACATTGTTGTTAATCTTTGCACATATAAGGTATGCACGTATAAGATATACATTTTATTACATGTTATACGTTGTAAAATTGCATTGTAAAATTATGCTGAAATAATTAAATTTTATTATTTAATTTATGATATTTGCCTCAAAGACTTCGAGAACTTCCATGACAGTAAGCTCCCTTATTTCATTTTGGCATAAACTTTGGTGTGATAGAAGTTGTCTCAGACTGGCACTGTTAATTCTGTACCGAAAACGTTATACAAACGATAAAAATTTGTTTTTATCGTCGAAGAAAATTGAATTTTAATTTTTATTACATCATTACATTTTCACGACGGTAAATTGAAAATAACAAAAGTTTAAATATTAAAAAATTATACATTAGTTATTGTAATACACGTTTTATATTTAAATAAATAATAAAATAAAAAATTTTGTTGTATATCAGTGACTTAAATCTTATAAAATATGTACTAATTTTTTACCAAATTAAATTATACATTCGATAAAAATATATGTATAAAAACAAGTATTATAACAAAATAATTTATATTACACATAAATGCGACATAAATTTTTATTCAGTTGTGTATTTTATATTTTATGTTTAAGATATGTATATATGTATATACATATATATATATATATATATGTATAAAATTTAATTAATTTAATTAATGCTATTCTATCTAATCACACATTCGTATAAAAAATAATATAAATAACATAATTTATTTGATTCTATGTTTTATATTTTATGTTTAAAATACGTATGTAAAATATATAATTTAACGCTATTTTATCCAGTCATACATTTGCATCTGAAATAAGAAGAAGAACGGTATCATAATACTATTATGAATGTATTTGAAAATTGAAAAACCGCGGAAAGACGAGCCGCGCTTTTATGAAAAAAATTTGCAGTAGGGAATAAGTAAAAAACGGATGAATCGCGTTAGAGAGGAGAACGCTTGAAAAAGTTCTCCATAATGTAACGTTTGTACGTAACAACGCGAATAACTTTCTGCCGCTACGTTTGAAATAATTATCGCCCTTCTGAAAGACAATACGAATGTCGATTGTCGAATGGTAAAACGAGACCAACCCGTTGATGGAAAATGAATTCGAGCGCGCGAGATGTGCTTCGAGTGTCTATTTAATCTTCGCGAAGACGTGCGTTACAAAGGGTAGCGTCCCATCGTCGCCGTCATCGTTGTACGAAATGACCTTCTCGACGGAAATTAAAAGAGCGCTTTTCCCTCATCCTCCTACATCCATTTTTCAGCATTTCGCATGCCTCTTGGAGGCTAAATCGCAGCTGCGAGCACTGCGCTCTGATAATGGAAGCTTTATCGGACAAGGTATCTCGCGAATTCTACACTGCGGAATATACACTGTGGATACAGTAACATTTTTTATCAATTGTATGATTTTTCTATTTTGCTATTTTTACAAAAAAAAAAATACAATCAGTTCGCTGTCTGATTGAATGATAGAAAAATTAATTCTGTTTAAAGAAAAGAAAATTTTTATTAATATAATATATATGATATATATAATAAACATTTTATTTTTTATAAAAAATCAAGTAGATAATATATTTCGTAGAAGCAACTAATTTTTTGTTATATAAACAAAATATTTGTGTTGCTGTTCAAAAATATCTCAATTAAATAATGTTGCTGCTTTCTTTAGATCTTTAGAAATAATCTTGCACTTTCTCAAAGATAATAATTGCAAAAA
>Ga0157364_1005971_pt1 | contig 12452 bp, 9 predicted proteins | sample AttsexASBM2_FD_111476 | JGI IMG/M metagenome (GOLD analysis project Ga0157364, IMG submission 111476) | Fungus gardens microbial communities from leaf cutter ant in Ribeirão Preto, State of São Paulo, Brazil - Atta sexdens ASBM2 | ecosystem: Host-associated > Fungi > Mycelium > Unclassified ...
ACGAAATTTACGAAGACAATAGATAGTAATCAGATTTGTTTATTTATTATTCGATTATGCAATCTAATATCTGACTTTTTTATTATTGTGCAAGAAGTACAACAATTTTTTTTAATATTGAATTTTTTATCGTTGATGTATACGTATCTCAAGAATGTTATTCATATCCTATTAAAAATATTATTTGAATTATTAAAATTAACATGGACGGTTTTAATATTTATCAAATAAGACTCAAGCAGTATCATATTTATTCGTTTAGAATTGATTCTTCAACGACTATTTAGGATAAAAGTTGTTTTCCGAACATTTAGAATCGATGAAGATTTTTATAAAAACGCTAAAATTTTCAAAATTATTGAGATCGAATTCTATTCGTTCATTCTATCAAGTCTTATAATTAACGTATGTCACTTAGTAACTTTCGCTGGAAGTGGTAACGCCCAACTATCAGATTCTCCTTCTGTCATATCTATTCGCGCCGCCCTTTCGCAACCTTTCTTCGGTCTAATTCCTTGGAATGCTCGGCAGCTGAATAACACAGTAGGAAGCATTAGGGTTCTTCTGTTTGTGAAATGACGTCAGCAGGGTTCTTCTGCATACTGTCTAACACGTGATGTTTATACTAATTTGTAATAAACTATAAATTCTTTTTCTCTCTCTTTCTCTCTCTCTCTCTCTCTCTCTCTCTCTCTCTCTCTCTAAGTTATATACACGATCTATAAAGATTATGGAAAAAGTAAACGAATTATTGCTTATTTCAACAATCTCCTACCAAATATACAAAAAGCTATTTAAACATTCCAGGTTCATAAGTCGATTTGATTGATTTATAGGATCGTTTGATTTGATGTCTACTAAATTTTTTATTAACCTTCGAAAGAATATCGACATTTTATCAATACTGTATCGAAAAGATCGATGTTTTTATCAACGCTGCATTAATAAAATGTCGATCTTCTTCGAAGGTTAATAGAAAATCTAGTAGATATCAAATCAAACGATCCGAAAAATCAATTGATATCGATTTGATTTCGATTTATGAAACAGGGGCATTCACAGAAATGGCATCTAACAGACATCCTAGTCTTTCGAGATGACTCTCTCTCTCGTAAACCTAGATCATGCGGATCGTTTCAAAGATGGGTAACCAATAAAATCGCTGGACGATTCACTATACCTTTTAGCTCCGGTCTGATCTTCTGCATTCTCATTATAAGTCCACCGTGATTTTTTAATACTTCCTCGGGCGGCAGGAACGGGAAGGTGTTAGATCCGAAATAGGGCAGTCGTCTCTTATACTGACCAGTCCGCCTACGGCGCCGTAACTGTGCTCGCTGTAATTTTATTACCACCGCCACGTACGCGCACGTGTACACGCATCGTACACGCGAGCCAGCTTATTAGTCACTACTGGAAATAGTCGACAATTGAGCGCGCTTGGGACTTGATTTCCCCGAGTCTCGCAGACTCGTCGGAGGACTGTGGGGGCGCACTAGGTTAAAACAGCATCGTACTCTCGTTTGCACCTGTTTTCCTCATTTCTTGCGCGATTTCGCTTTCGCTCGAAAATTTCTCGCGTAATAAAACGCACATGGGGAGAAATATCCTGTTGTACAAAACATGAATCTCACTAATTGACGGTTTCGTCGCGTAAGGTGTGTCACGCAGGAATTAGTGATTATTTGACATCGGAGCACAGTTGACATCTGAGATTTGGAATTCGAAGAACAGCACGTATTCTCAACGAAATTATTTCTTTCTGATATCACTAGTGCTACTTTGATAAATTCAGTGATGAGAATGAAAAATATCTATAGATAATTCGCGATGTAATTGTCATTAAATTAAATGTTATAAATACTAATATTAAAAGTGACAATATTTAACTATATTTAACGTTTTTTTTAATTTTTTTAATAAAAAATTTAATTGAAATTATTTCACTTTATTAATCGATATTAATATGCGATTTTCGGAGAAGATTTTTAAAAAGATTCATTAAAGATTCAATAAAGATTAAGAGAAAGTTTGTAATTTTTTATTAATGTATAATTATTAAATAAATAAAAACGACAATCTGTATTTATTTTCATTTTATTATCTAGTTAACGAATTCTGTATCGGCGACTTTGACTTATTAATTAATTGAATTGCAAATTCCTTCGTGTCCCTCTATACGTCCCCGATAAATTCCCCGCTTGCTTTAACGAGGCAGATTAAAATCGGCGGACGCATCGGAATCCCGTCATCCGACGCTGCATTTATGCTCATGAATACGCGTGGTGCCGCCTCGGGATCAGAAAAAATCTCGAGTAACGAATTAGCGTATACTCCGTCCCACGTAGAGTTAACGTCAGCATTGGCCGCGGTCGTTAAGCACGCTGGACTCGAATGTGACGGCAAAAGATGAAAAAGAGACGCGGGCGGGCCGAGACGCGGTACAGAAAAAGAAGAAATAGAGGACCGAGACGAGAAGAAGGGAAGATGAAGAAGAAGGTCGTCGGTGAGGGGAGGAAAAGAGGGGAACAGAAGGAGGGACACGCAGCCATCGCGGTCACAATATACTTCGCGTTGCGTAATCGCGGATTCATGAAGGCGGCCGAGATAGGCGATAAAAGGGATAATTCTTGAACCGTCACGAAAAGATATCTCGTATCTAAAATAAGAGAATTGGGTTAAGCGATTTCGTTAAACAAAATTGCTGCTGACCGTCGTGGATCATTCCTCGCACGAACGAATTTCAATCAGCAGCCGGTTTCGTAGGGTCGTTTGCTTCTTCAGTCAACGGTCTCTCAACTGCTGCTTATCCATCGTCAATCGCCGGTGTAATGGCTGCAAATCGATCGATCAGTATCGGAGCCTTGATTTCGCTCGAAGGACGTTAACCCGACCTGGTCACGGTGTTGCGTCATGCAAAGTTAATGTGCATGATTTTCAACCTGGACCGTTTTTTCGTGGCGAATAAAGCTCTTCGCTTAACGCGAAAATATGAGGTTGCACTTTTAAAATTCTGTTCATAAAAGAGAGAATCCTTTTGATAATGAAGATATTAACTTTTTTTTAATATACAAAATGACCTATCAAGTATCAATGAATTTAAAGGCGATTTTTATTAAACAAAAACTTCGTTTTTTTCACAATTCTTTCTGTGAAATATCTTGTTACCTTTCTATAATTTCTTTAACATTTTTAATAATTTATTTACAATTTAAAAATAATTACTTAAATATATAAGTTATTTTACATATAAAATTTGGTAAAAAATCGCATTTGATACTTCATCTTTCTTGTAAACTTCAAAATTGTGAAATATAATTCCAATCATTTGCTCCGCATTTTTCATAGAAACACGTCGTTATAATATAAGAGAGCGACTCGTTGCGCGCGATTAATATCCGAAATTGAAAGTGCTAAGCAACTTCCTAATCCGTCATCATCCCGCATCAGCTCGACCTGTCAGTTATCATCTACATAACTCATGAATCGTGTAACATTGGACAAGATAATTTCACGGTTTGCAGATTCGCTGCGTGATGCTCTATCTATAGGGCGATTCATTGTTAAACGAATGGATTTATCATTGAGACGGAACCTCCACTCTCTCATCACTTTTCTTCCTAGTTAGGTTTACCGGTCGACACAAATAATTTCCACGCACAGCTTTGATTTCTGCTTCCTCCTTTGTGCGATCTGTGCAAGTAATGACGTATGAATGTGCAAGAAGTCAGATTTGATTGATAGAGAGAGAGAGAGAGAGAGAGAGAGAGAGAGAGAGAGATATGAGATATAGACAGATAAAGCATTTATTAATATTCAAAACAAAGAAAAAAATAGCAGTAATTACAAAAAGAGAAAATAAGAATGAAAATAATACAATAAATAAAAAAAATAATAATAAGGACATATAGGCAGAACAAAGAGAAAAATAGATACAATAAATACAAAAAAAAGAAAAAAAGAATGAAAATAATATAATACAATAAATAAAAATGATAATAATAAAATGAAAATAATAAAGAAAAGAGAAGGAGGAAAGAAAAAAAGGAGACAGAATCGACAATTTCATGCAGTTTTGACGCGAACTATTTGCGCGATATACGAACTTGTGTATCACTGGACTTCATGATGGATTAAATCCACTTGAATCGAAATTAGGACGAAATTAGATCCAGGATTAATGTTCAGTGAATAATTAATCTATGATTAATCTACGATGCAAGATAATTTGAGAGGAATTCTAATTTGCGACACTTTGCAATAAGAGAATGTTACGATTCTTTTTATGAAGTGGAATTGATTAGTTTTTTTTATCTTTAACTATTTATTAAATTACAGATTTTTTTAAATATTCCATTTGATTGTTGGTTATTCTCGAATAAGTAATTCAAGGATAACACTAGGATTCGAAGATAATGCCTGCGTTCAACAAAAAAAGCTGATTTATAATTGTTGTTTTTTAATATGATTTATTTATACATTTAAATGCAAAAACTGAAGGTAACAATTATATTTATATTATAAAAATAATATTTATATTATAAAAATTTTAAAGCAATTACAAAGTTGCTTTCTCTGCTGAACGCAGTCATTGTTTTATATATAATCTTAAGATTTCCTTTTCTGATATTTTTGATCACAAAATCTATTTCGTTATACGACATCTTTAAATTTTAACCTAGAAAATTTATTTTAACATGATATATCTTTAGATTGTATAATCTAGAATAAATCTCAAGTCTGGAATTAAACAGTTTTCGCATGTGTGATTGTAAATTGCAATCTTTATCACATGAGGTTTGGAGTTCTTCAATTGTATAGAAATTTTCAACTCTCACGCTTGCGATCAGTTATTCGATTTGGGCTTTAGTGATTTCTTACATCTACGCGACTGCTGATCGTTGTTTCGAGTCATGGTTGCACGTAGATGAATGAAATTTTAAAAGGATACTATCTTCGTTGTCTCTCTATCGTCGTACGTGGTGCATGTGCGACACAGACGCGCAGCCACTCCGAGGGCGGTACGTCATCTCGGAACGATAACCGACTATCTCCCCGCGCTTCCTGTCAGCGCGTGCCATCCTCGAGAATACGAAAAAAAAGGACAAAAACGTGAAAACGAGGGCAAGACAATGACTTTCTGGGAAAACGATGACGCATTTACTGCAAAATCTGTTAACACTGCGTAGCTGCAAAACGACGTTTTTTTGCAGATGAAAACCGACACTTGTCTTTTTCTTTTCATTAACTATAAAGGCTACTATTTCAGTTCTCCACTAAATAATTTCGTTTTCATTTGATTTATTTTTTGTAATATTTAAATATCGTTATTATTATACGAAACTGAAGATAATTATACAAAGCAACTAATAAATATATTACATTTTTATCAAGTAATTAAATAGATTCGATTTTATTATTTTGGTCAATATAATATGTATATCAACTGTAAATATATTTTCAAAGTTTTTTTAATATTAATTGAATAATACATAATGAAATAATATATAATTATAATTATTTATAGTATTATTAAATTATAGTATACTTTAACAATATTTTTGAAATAATATATGCATAATTAGAAACAACGTATAAGATATAATTTATTAGCTCTTTTATATAATTTTGTGCAAATGCAGTCTTTAAATTTAAGTAAATTAAAAGGCCATAATTCATAATCATCATTTTTGGAAATCTAATTAATTAAAGTTTCGACTGGAATTTTATTATTTTTTAAAAATTATTCATTTCTATAAAATTATCTAAACTAAGTTGCGTTTTTCTAGTTGTAAAACAAGGTTTTCAATAATGTGCAATGTTCCGATCTGATAACATAATTAATCCTGCTTGAAATGGTCGTTAAGTATAAAAAATGAAGGAAGAAAGGAACGGTGAACATTAGAAGTAACCACTAACGCCATGGCGGTTTTATCTTCTCTTTAGACTCGTACAAACGGTCGATAAAGTAGCTCTTTTTGTATCATCATACCGCTCGCCATGAGACTTTAAGAACAATGCACTCGGTGGATAAAACGTAAATCTTAGCCACAGAAATGCGAGCTCGTTAAAAATTTATGGCCACGTCGTTTGTGTCATAGAACGCATGTCTATAAATCTACGAAGAATAATTTTAATAAGTGCACACGAGGCTATCTTTAACGTTAATCATTATTCACACGAGTTTCTAAGAGTAATTTCGCTGTAAAATCCTCTTAAAATTACGATCAAGATACATACAGTAATTAATTTTATGAGTGATATTAGGTGCGTTTAATTTAAATTTACATTCTTATATTAACATATATATATCAAAAAATACATAAATAAGTATGTACAATTTTTTGTTATATAGAAATAAATTAAAACCTATATTTACTTTTCTCATGTAATAAGATTCTTTAACTTCAAATTGATTTTGGATGCAAAGTTTGAGACACACTCTGTAATTATAATATCTTGAATAATGTATGAATTAACAAATTCAATTTATCTTTCTAACAATTTTCAACAGAAAGTGTTATATTCACCTACTTTTCTATTTTTGTTTTTAAGAAAATAAATCTTTTAAAAACTTACAGAAAATAAATTTATTACAATAAAACTCGTATTTTCTAATGTTATAAGTTTGACAAATGATTTGTAACTCGTTTTCATCACCTTTTACACAAACGTATCTGATATCGCGTTTTATTGATCGCACTGATGTTCCAGTACTTTTCCGATTCCATTTATGGAGCCTTTCCTTTTCATTCTCGAATATTTGTTTTAGCAATTAAATCACACATCATGGCCGAATCCACCACCGGTCGTGCCGCTGGAACGAGGTGATATCGGAAGGCCTACAAACGGTAGCGATGATGACTACGGCAGTTCGCCAGATTTCAAATATTTAGGCAAAGGGTTTATTACGGACAACGAAGGTACTTGGACAACATGCCGCCTCATGCTTTTCGCTGCTATGATTTATGTGAGAAATAGGAGGAAGTACAATAATTACGTCCTTCTTTCCCATCCAGTATCCTTATGTCATCCGACAATATAAAAACTGGATTGTAGATTTTACGATAGAGATATTGCATCTTCATAATTATATTTTTTATTCAATTAGTTATAAAAGATTTTTTATGAAGAACATATTTGTTGAGCTAATTAATTTTATGTAAGAGGACAAGTTTGTAGAGTTAAAAAATGGAATATGCTTCAATACCGTTTCGTGCAGACAATTCATCTTCGAGCGGACTATCAATTTGCGTCGCGTGCAACGAATCATTTTTTCGTTCCCTAAAATTTGATAGTATTCGTAATAGGGATAAATGTCGGAAACAACTATCAAGAATTCCGACATTACGTTCGTTAATTGGCATGTCTAGGATACGAGGATGCGGAAAGGCGGAACGGCAGTTTCACGTCTGGTAATTACAGTCCTGACGAAAGGGCCCATCTCCCATTCTTTTGGAACAGAAACAGAAGCGATCCTCATGGTCAATCTTTCTCGGGCCGATTTCCTTACGATAGAGCACCGCCGGGCTATGACAGGTATCCTGACAGCGGCGGCACGCCAGGATTCGGAATTGACGAAAATCGACCAGGCGGTTACCTCGATAATCACGGCGATTACGATACATACAGTGGTAATCAATCTTGCAAATTATAGAAAATAAACGTTTCATTTGAGATCGGCATAAGAAAAATATTTTAAATATTTATAATATTATAGAAAAAAAGTATATAGGAAACAGTTTGTAGTTCAAAATATTGTGAAACTAAATTAATTTTTTGGTAAAAATGTTTTTTCTTTCTATAATTTTTATCATTTAAAATATGCATATTATATAGATTTATAAAAAAAATATTTTCAGTAGAAATATGTACGCAGATATTTAATTTATCGTTTCAATAAATCTTTCAATAAATCGCCTGGATATAATTTTAATTTTAATTCGTTCGTAATTTTTTTTTAGGTGCCGGTGAAAGTGAGCGAGGAGGAGGTTCTTATAGCTACAGTCAAGGAAATTCTGGTGATTCTTATAGTAATAGTTATGGAGGAACTTATGGTGCGGGAAGTGCGGATTCCTATGGTCGTGGAAGCGGAAGTGCTTATGGTGGGAGTCGCGGAAGTGGACAAATTTACGGCGGCAGTCGTGGAAGCGATGACGCTTACGGTAGTCGTGGCCGCGGTTATGGGGGTTACGGTGCCGCTGGAGATGACGAAAATTATCCGAGCAATTATCAAGTGGTACCTATGCCCGGAGCACCGCGAAATTGCACCGGATCAGGATGCTGCGCGCCCAAGTGTTTCGCCGAGAAGGGATCACGGGTTGGTTTAAAAATTGATAATAAAATATTAAAGATGTTAAAGCGATAATTATAATATTCAAACATAAACTTTGCGAAAATAGATAATCTTGCATTTCATTTTGTACAATTCGCAAACAATCTTTGTACATGCTTCATAAGAATATTTTCATTTGTCATGAACATTCTTTTATTCTTACGATAGATTAAAAATCTATGTCCTTTTGCCAACAGCTAATAGCATTACATGTGATGCATTTCAGAGTTTTAAACGTTTAATTTATTGTAATATACTCACTTAAGGGACCACCAGGAATAATCGGACCGCAAGGACCTAAGGGACAACGCGGATTTCCAGGAGCAGAAGGTCTTCTAGGATCCAAAGGTGAGAAGGGAGATCCTGGTCCACAAGGTCCACACGGTACGAAAGGTGACAGAGTACGTATTTTTAATAAAATTATAATATTATAATATATTTAAATTTTTTTTCTCTCTCCCTATAAAAATAATTTTATATTATTAAAGGGAAAAATGGGTATGCCTGGTTTTCCCGGTATAAACGGTGTACCTGGAGTACAAGGACCTCCGGGTCCTCCTGGCGTTCCCGGTCATGATGGTTGTAATGGAACGGATGTAAGTATTTTGTACAAGTCATGTAAATCTTAACGTAATTACATTTCTTAATTTGCTTAATTTGTACTTATTATTTTATCACATACATATTTTAAATATAAAAATATGAAAGTTATAAAATTGAAGAGATATTACAAATAATTCATACATAAGATTATTATATTATAATAATTATCTTCTAACAATTTTATTAAAAGTGATTATAAGTTATTATTATATCATTATAATTTATATATATGTTTTTTAGGGTGAACGTGGTCGTGATGGTGTACCTGGAGAACCAGGACCTCGCGGTCTTCGAGGTCTACCCGGACCTAAAGGAGAAAAGGGTCAACCAGCGTATGCTGGTGCTTTTCCAGTGGGTCAAAAGGGTGAACCTGGTATGGATGGTGTAAGAGGGCCTCCCGGTCCTCCTGGTTATCAAGGAGAACGCGGTCTATCTGGTTCAAAGGGTGAACGAGGCCCTTACGTAAATATCAAATATTATCCGTTGAAGTATAACTGCTTCTCTAAAGTATTTCTATACATTATTGTATTACATGTAATATATTTGATAAATCCAGGGTGCTCCTGGCATATTAGGTCCAAAAGGAGAAAAAGGAAACATGGGTCTTGGATTTGAAGGATTAAAGGGAGACAAAGGTCAAAAAGGTGAACCAGGACCTCCGGGTTCAACTGCGCCTATCATGCCATTCGAGGGAGTCTCGGAAGTCACAGGTCCACCTGGAGAACCAGGTTATAAAGGAGATAAAGTATGTAGAAAAATATTATCGCGGTGTTTCTGCATTATATTATTATATGTAAAATTATATACTAACTAGAATAATATTTAGGGTGAAATGGGACCAGAAGGACAAAAAGGAGAACCGGGATTCATAGGTGATCATGGTATACCTGGAGGATTAGGACAAAAAGGAGAAAAGGGTCTTCCAGGAGCTCCAGGGATTCGTGTAAGTACAGTAATTATAAAAAGATTGTTAACCACATACATACACACGAGTATCAGATATATATATATACACACACACATATAATATACATAAAATATACATATAATCTTTTATAATTTTAATAAAACAAATTAATATTATTAATATTAATAAATTAATATTATTAAATTTTACAAAAATAATTGATCTTTTTTTTACTTTAGGGTAGAGATGGTTTCTCTGGACCTCCTGGACCTCCTGGACGAAAAGGTGATCGAGGTATTGATGGATTAGAAGGACTTTCTGGACGACCCGGCAAAAAAGGAGAACCCGGTCGAGATGGAACGATGGGTGTTTCAGGTTTACGAGGACCTCCTGGACCACCAGGAGTAAGTTTTTTTTTCATAAAATTAATATGTATAATTAAAAATAACTCTTTTTATACATTATTCTTTGACGTAATATGCAAAACTATACTAAAGAAATATCATTTTAAAATTAAAATTTTATTGAATATCGCATCGTAGGGTGGTAAAGGAAGACCTGGACCACCAGGTCCGAAAGGACCACGTGGTTTTCCAGGGCCTACTGGACCACGAGGAGCAGACGGTTTCCCAGGAGATCCAGGACCGAGAGGACCCATAGGTTTACAAGGAGGTCCCGGATCGAATGGAATTCCAGGTCCAGAAGGTTTGCCAGGAGAAAAGGGTGCAAAGGGTGAGCCTGGCTTGACCGGATTCCCCGGAGGTCCAGGACCACGTGGATTTGATGGACCACCCGGAGCAGTGGGACCTCGAGGACCGCCAGGAGACAAAGGATTTTCTATAATGGTAAAGTATACGAACAGATTTTGCAATTATTATATTGATTATTAAAAAAAGTAATTAAGTTATTATGTCTGGCGTAGGGACCGAAAGGAATGGATGGAACGCCTGGCTTAGATGGAGAGAAGGGTCAAAAAGGTGAACGAGGTTACGCGGGGGTACGTGGTCGACCAGGAGATTCTCTAGACGGTATTCCAGGAGCACCGGGTGCACCCGGTGAGCCAGGAGAAGCCGGAGCGCCAGGAAGAGACGGTGTACCAGGTCTTTCTGGAGCGCTTGGAGAGAAAGGAGATATCGGCGGTCGTTGTATAGATTGTATACCGGGATTGCGAGGTGCTAAAGGAGATCGTGGTTTCGATGGTACGCCCGGACTTACTGGTCCTCGAGGACCACCTGGAGAACGCGGTTTTCCTGGAGAAGCTGGAGTAGATGGCTTGCCAGGTACAATTGGACCTCCAGGACCACCGGTATGTTAATATCATTTATTAATTTGTTTTTCTATTTTTTATCTATTTATCTTAAGCAATATTTATATTTCGAGTCGATATAATTTTATATTTTTATTTTTTTTATTCTTACAATAACATGCGCGTTAAAATTAAGAATTTTACAATTGCAATGTAATGTATTTTAATAAAAAAAATAATGAGAACAATAATTAATGTTAAAAGATTCCTTAATATTTAACAAATTAAAGACAAGAATGTAAAAGGAAGTAGGAGTCAGTGTGGTACTTCGTGGGCAAATACAATGGATATTTAAAAGCCCATTTTTAATATAAAAGTATATAATGTCCGTATAATGTTCATATCCGTTTCGACTTACTTCTAGTCATTCTCAACAGAATTGTACATAATAATTCTATCTTGTTGCAAGTAGTGCATCAATCATGATGCCAACACACGTCCAACATATCAAAGAGATTCAACCCAGTTTATTATTGACCAGAAAGAAACAAGTAATTCTTAGAAGTGAAGCTATAATGAGAATAAGAATATCAAAGATATATGTAAAATTATTTTCTATATGTATAAAAAAATAACATCGGTAATAATCGATGATAATGGTTCCCCATTATCATCGATTATCACTGATATAGCAATAGTTGATTTTGAAGAAAGTATACTTAATAACATTGATTTTCCGATCAAGTTTTTTTATCGTTACGTTGATGGTACTCGTAGCAGCGATTCCTATTGCACAAATCGATAATTTTAAAAAAACGTTTAACTCTATACATTCAAGATTACAATTTACAATTGAAGTAGGGGATAACAAAATTAATTTTTTTACACAACCATTTTAATTTATGACAAAAGATTAATATCTGATTGGTATCTAAAACTGACTTCTTCAGATATCAAAATTTTTTATCTAGATATCCTCTCTCATGGAAAAAAGGCATGATTATAGTTAATAAAGTGTTTTTTCTTCATGATCCAAAATTTTATAAACAAAATTTTGAACTTATCATTAGTATTTTATTAAATAATGACTATCCTCCGGATTTTATTTTTAATGTTCAATTGACAATTTTGTCTCAGAAAACAAAATCTTATAAAAAATACTAATATGATTAACAAAGATAATAAAAAGAACTTGGCATCTAACAAAAAAAACATATATTTATGATCTTTTTTGTTAACTTCATTGTCAGATAAATTTACACACACACACACACACACACACACACACACACACACACACACACACACACACACACACACACACACACACACACACACACACACAAAAACACAAACACACA
>Ga0157364_1005972_pt1 | contig 12451 bp, 8 predicted proteins | sample AttsexASBM2_FD_111476 | JGI IMG/M metagenome (GOLD analysis project Ga0157364, IMG submission 111476) | Fungus gardens microbial communities from leaf cutter ant in Ribeirão Preto, State of São Paulo, Brazil - Atta sexdens ASBM2 | ecosystem: Host-associated > Fungi > Mycelium > Unclassified ...
ATATTTTTTTTTTCTTAAAATTTATATATAAATAGAAAATTTTTTCTGTTACTAAAGAGACATAGAGTTCTTTTTTTTTTTATATTTTATATATATATATATATATATATATATATATATATATATATATCTTAAAAATATTATAGATTTACAAAATCTAAATATACACACATGTAAAAAATTATATAAATTTTATTTAAGACATCTTTTTTTATATCTTATTGTTCCGATGACAATTACTTTCGCATATGAGCAAGGATAACGTATATACGGAAGCATTAATAATTAATTCTCGAAAATGATATGTCATATTGTAACTTTATTACACATGGTTGAATTTGTAAAAAAATAATTTTTAATTTGATAAAAAAAGATTAAAAATTTAAGAAAATTACGGGTGGTGGGGATATTTTGTTAAACAAAAAAATAAAAAAATTTTTCTTTATATATATATATATAACTTTATATAACTTTAAAGTACTCTTGAAATCGTACAACTTTTATTAAAAAAATTTTTTTCTGTCTTTTATACTCCCGACAATATTTGGCTCGAAAAAAAAATACCGTTTTTTTTCAAAGAAGTTTCACCCCTTAAACATATAAGTGTAAAAAAATACGCTTAGATTTTCGACATATTTTACAACATATTTCAATTTCATTTCAATTTTTACAACATGGAGAATCAAATCGGTTCTGGATAGTTGTGATATTTCCCCTGTTAGTAAATGCTATCCACACATTATTAAATAACGACTATCCTCTTTCTTTCGTTTTTTCTAAAATTGATAAAAGATTGAGATTTTGCATCCACAATAATAACTTTAAACTAAATAATAACGTTTAATGACTCATTTGGAAATATTGGATGCGAAAATTGTATATTATTATTTACTAAATATTGGAAAGAATAACAGCGTTTATATATTGCGATAACTTACAGGTTCAGAAACATTATTAATTTTTTAATATACTACAGACCTTTTAATTTATATGTCTTTTTATTTAGATATATTTTATATTTTATATTGTAAGTAAGTTCATAACCGAATTTGTTAACATTGAAAATGACTCGATCGACGAAACATTTGTTATAGACCATTGTTTTTGTTTATGATTTATATTATTTATATTAACTATTTATATTATTAAAAAATTTTTTTATATTACGCTTGTAGCCCTCTTTTATATTATTATTTAATTTTATTGAGCCTTTTGACACATTGTTTTGATTTTCAATTTGGTTTCCTTCCTCCCGAAAGTATCGAATAATATATTCAAATATAATTTGTAACGATTCTTATAATCAAAATTGAGCTAAGAATCTACTTCTCTTGTCAATCTTCCAATATTCTTTCGCATGTAGTGATAAGAATACTTCCATCCAATGATTGAAAATTTTCCTCGCAATCGCATAGTCAATAGTTAAAAATAATAAAATATATAAAAATTCAGTCGCATCGACGTGCTCTGGTGGATCAACGCTAATTTTTTTTTAAAAACACAAATTCTTTACATTAGCAGTAAATTTGTGTTTGTGAAGCAGAGAATTTATGTTTTTAAAACAGTAAATTTGTATTTTTAAAGCAGCGAATTTGTGTAATTCATACACAACGTATACATAGAGCGAATTGGGATGACAAATATTTTAATATCTAAAGTCTTCAACTTTAACACTTAACAATTCGATTCATAAAGCCGACTGCCGTGTCAGATTTTTTTGCCAGATTTTTTCGTTACGAGTGAAAACACGTCGAATAAGTGTTAATTTTTATTAAGATTTGAGATGAGCGGCGGGAGGATATTCTAAATAATTATCCAGACAATTAATTATTTATTTATTATGTAAGAAATAAAGGAAGTATTATTTTATTAACTTTTCATTATTTAAGCAACACGATACGGAAGAAAGCCTAATGTCAGTTATTCATAGTTAATTCTTATCATTTAATATTATCTTAAATACAGTATTAAAATATCAAAAAATCGTAACCGAGTCATACATCTTGACAGACATTACTTATGAATACTAGTCAGTACACTCATCGATTAACAGGTTGCAACATATATTTTTCTACGGTTTTTGGAATGCAGCCTATTGGTTTTTACTTATGAATCGCTGCATTCCGAAACCCATTAAAAAAAAATGTTGCAATCTTTTAGTTGGTGAGTATACATGCAAGTGAGGCACGCATGCTGGCCCTGAGCCCTATATAGACGAGAGCGTTTGTTCGTTAATTTTAACACGCTCTTCTGTAAAAACTACAATACTTATCGGAGGCAAGTTTGCTAAAAGAAAAAGTTATTTGTTTTAGCATAAAGAATCATATCCTGTACTCTGAATTCGTGAATTTCGGATCACCCTGTACAATATATACGGGATGTCCCATAATTCATTCGACAACGCTCGTGAGCAGGTAGATCGGAAACTAAATCGAAATGTCCTTTATCATTTTACAATTTTCTTAATGATTAACTAGATATTAATGACTAAAAATTGCCGAATATTAATATTCAATTTTTTCTCAAATTTTATCAATTTTACAGAAAAACTTTACAATGAGAAACAAAAATTGTTTTTTTTTTCATCTCTACGAACTCTAAGAATTTTTTCAGAAATTTTTAATCAACTTTTTAATACTGCATTTTCTTTTCTTTATCAACATAAGAAAGTACGGTATTAAAAAATTCTGAAAACCATATGAGAAGAAAATAATTTTTGTCTCTTGCTGTTTTTCTGTAAAGTTTATAGAGGAATGGTCACTGATATTAACAAGAGTCTTCTAAAGTGACATCCCCTTATCACTCAGAAATTAACTACTACATTTTTATTAATACTAATCTTATTAATACTAATAAAATTTTATTAATATTAATAAAATAATATTAATAGTACTAATAAAATAATGATTTATTTAGTTAATTAAAGAAGTTAAAATTTATTTAGTTAATTAAAAACAAACTCATAATTCGTATTCGTACTTGTTTTTATATCAAATCAGCTAAAAACGAATTCTACGAATACGAAAATAAAATTTTTACGATTTTTTTTGCAAATGTGTAGTTTAAATAATACTTACTATATTATTGATAATATCACGTCATTTTAAATGCTTGTAATTTTCTAATCAGTTTTATTTATTTTTCTTCTTAGCTTTTTCATAATGCGATTTTAAATTTAAAATTGGGGTGTAGCGTAAACCGCTACATCTATCTGTAAAACAGATCATGAACTTAATCTTTATAATGTTACTTTAGAGTATCAAATAGCTTTATTGGAGCTAAAGACAATGTATATATGGAAAATTTTTTAAAAAACTATCGCATTACATATCTAAACCTTGCAGAACAGCATAAATTAAATATGCATATAATATTCAATAAAAATGTTTTATAACAAAGTGAAAAGATTCTGGAATATCTTATTACATTGACGTGTAGGTATTTTATTCAGACAATTTCTGTAAAAGAAAAAAAGAATAGGAATACATATTAATGCCTACCGTGTAAGTTTTAAAGCTCATTTTGTTAGATGTTCATTTTTGCTTACCTTATGAAAAAAAAATCCATTAAGACCCATGTCTAATACAGTCATAATAGCGCCAAACTGAATACGTGATTTATAGCATAGCGAAAAAAATTATCCATTTTTTGTTTTGCAAAATTGATTGTTTAAATAATAATTATTTAAAAATGCCGAAACACGATTGGCGACAAAGGTTTTCCATCGGGAAGGTGACTGACTCAGTCAGGCGAATGTAATGATGGAATCTGTCCAGCAGTGACATTCGGAAGTTGGAGAGCTGAGCGCGCGAAATGCATTAAGCGAGCGAGAAGCATCGCAACGGATAACTCCAATCGCGGGACGCTGATGGTTTTAAGAGGGGCCATTTTTGATTTGGCGGCGAGAAGAGAGACGGTGATTGAGTCGTCTATATTAACGGTACAAAGATACACTGCGGCAGCGAAAGCCGCAGTCGATGCGTCAGAAAACCCATGAAAGATAGAGTATGAGATCCGTAAGAAATCCAGCGCGAAATGCTAATAGCATTGAGACACGGAAGTCATTGATAGTAATCGGACCAACAATCAGAAAGTTGGATAAGAATTTCATCATCCCAGCATTGGAGAGACCACAGTTGCTGCATAAAAATTTTGCCGGTAATATTGATGGGAGTAGCCATCCTAAAGGCTCGAAAAACTTAACAATCGACAGAATGGCTCATTTGGTGCGTTCAGGTGATGATGGTACGGTCACGCGGAATTGAAAGATATCTGAGGATTCCAAAATATTCCTAAGATCTTAAGCTCGTCATCTTGAAGAATCTTATGAGCGGCTAAATCATGATCCGCGTGATCGAGCTCGAGCAATAGAGCGATGGCGTTGCTCGCCTATTTTCGAAGGCGAAAGCCTCCTTTCTTTAGTAACTCGATTAATTGATTAATCGCGTGTTTGACGAGCAAGAATCTGATCGTCTGCGCCAAAGGCGCAATCGTCAACATATATCTGATGACATAAAACGGGAACCGCGAGCGGAAATTCGGCATCTTCATCATCTACTGTTGAATTCTAAATCCGAAGAGCTAAGTACGGAGCGGCGGCTGTGTCGTAGGTAATGGTAAGGAAGCGGTAATTCATGATTGGTCCACCAGGAATAGGTTGCCACACAATGCGCTGGTAATCGGTGTCTCGGGAGTCAACTAAGATTTGCCGATACATGTTGGCAATATCGGCGGTAAACACGTAACGATATTGGCGCCACATTAGGACATCGCTAAATCCCTCTGAAGTTTAAATCATAGTCAATGAGTCAACGACGTCCCATTTGATGTGCGGCATGAAGCGTTGAAGACCACTCGTAAAAAGGTGATTGCACTGCTGTCACGTAAGACAGCGTGATATGGAAATAATAAGTTTGCTTTGACAATTTCTGTGGACAATTTCGATGGACTTTTGGTCATGTGATTGAGGATTTCGTATTCTGCAAAAAATTCGCGGTTCTCGAATGCGTTAATTGGGACTCGAATTAAGCGTTGTTCCAAACGACGAAAGCTCGAAATAGCAATAGAGCGCGATTCGCTTATCGAGATAGGTGGTTTTAAACGGTAGTCGGACGATATAGTGTCCTTCCATACAGGACACTATACAGGAATGTGGCTCGGAAGTGCTCTTCGCACTGGCGCTCCTCAGAGCTCCGAGCTTTCTGAGGCATTTTCTCAATTTCTCAAAAGCAACGAAGATCGCGATCGAGAGGACAACGCAAGTACGGAAATTGACTCAGTAGTCGGAAACGAGGCTATTGGTTCGGAAAGAATCCAGCCGAGAGTCGTACTTTCGTAGTAGGCTGATGTTCGGAATCTTTTCGAAATCGTCGAAAATGAACATACCAAATCTGCACCGATTATGATGTCGATCGGATCCGAACTCATGGGGTCATGATCAGCAAGTTCGAGTCCGGTGACATGTTTCCAATGGTACGCGGTCGTAATATAGGCAGGTCCGTCGCGAGACGCTAGAGTAATCGTAATTTGGACGTGACGCACGACGGACTGCATTTCGCTAATGCCGGTAATGGAAAGTCAGTAATGGAGCGATTAATTCTCGAAAAGCGTAGAGAAAGACGTTGAGAAAGCGATTCGGAAATAAATGTAGAGACGGATCCTTGATCAAAAAACGCGCGAACAATGACAAAATGTTTATGAGGTAAATAAACTCGCACATGTGGTCGCGAGAAAGATTTTGGGAGCTCGGCGCGACGGTTTTCCATAACAAGTGCGTAGCGATGGCAGTTACATTCTCGCTACTCGTATGTACGAACATCGTCGACGATTGCTTAATGTTGACAGACTTAACGGAATTATCAAAATGTAGCAATGTGTGACGTTTACTACACTGTCGATACGTGCGAGAATTTGTACAATCTTTCATAGCACATCTTGCTTCGTATTGAAAACAATTTACACAGCGTTTCTGGTTTTTAATGAATTTAAAACGGGATGGAGTTTGCTTGAAAAAACACATTGATACAATAACACATTGATACAATAGATGGTTCGTTTTGCACAAGAACGGAATGGTAGACGCGGTATGTAAGGCGAGAATTTTCCTTTTGGAGGTCGTCTGTAACTTCTCCATTGTATTCGGGAGTGCGATCGCATCGAATGTACGAATGCGATGTGAGAAATTAATCAAGTTCGCGATAACGCGGATAATCTACAGTATCACTAGAATTTAAGTTCTCAAGCTTTTCGCGATGATTTATCGAGTTTTTGTGTAACTAGAAAAACAAGCCAATCATTCCAATGTTCAGTTGCACAAGCGAGATTGCTCAGTGCTTATGTCGCTTTATTGGTTTGATCGCGAAGCGTGCAAAAATCGTTGGAAGTTTTTATTAGTAACAGTAAATTGAAAAGCGATTGTACCAGATGTATAAGCTTAAATCCGCTGTTTGCTCATAAGTGGCATTAGTGAGTGTACAAAGTTACCCTGGGCACACAACACACTTTTTTTTATGTATTTGACATCTGTCAATATTAACCAGTGTACAGCATCAGCAATTTCATATAACAACATACATTTTTTCTTTCGTAATCATGTCTTGTTTTTTGCTAAAAAAAAGCATATGCGGAAAGCTTTGCTTTTCTGTTTCAATTTGAAGAAATCGGCTGCCGAATCGCATCAAATGCTTGTGGCCTATGGCGACAATGCTTTATCGGAAACAACGTGCAGAAATTGGTTTCGTCGGTTCAATGCCGACAATTTTGACCTGAGTGATAAGAAGCGTGAAAATCGACAGGAAAGTTAAAGACTGTCAATTGCAGGCTCTTTTGGACAAGGACGATACCCAATCGCAAAAAATGCTTGTCGAGCAATTGGGTGTTTCTCAAGCAGCCTTTTTCATGCGGCTACATGCCATGGGGAAGGTTCCAAAAGATCGGAAAATGGGTGCCGCATGAACTGAACGATAGACAGATGGAGCGACGCCAAAACATGCCAAATTCTGCTTGCCAGACAAAAAAGAAAGTCGTTCCTGCATCGGATTGTGACAGGCGAAAAGTGGATCTATTTCAGAATCCTAAACGCAAGAAATCTTGGGTTGATCCCATCCAACCATCAACATCTTCCTCAAGACCAAATCGCTTCGGACGGAAGACGATGTTGTGCGTTTGGTGAGATCAGGAGAGTGTCATCTACTAGCTGTTAAAACTTGGTGAAACTGTTAATGCTCACCGCTATCACCAACAACTGATCAAATTGCACCGTGCTCTGCATGTAAAAAGGCCACCTTATCGGAAAAGACATGACAAGCTGATTTTTCTCCACGACAACGCACACGTCAATAATGATCCAAAACTATTTGGAGACACTCAATTGGGAAGTGCTACCCCATCTCGCTTACTCACCAGACTTGGCACCTTCTGACTATCACCTGTTTTCGTCGATGGGCCACGCGTTGAGCGGCACTTCGATTCTTACGAAGACGTCCGAAAATGGCTTGAATGGTTTGCCTCGAAAGATGAGGAATTTTTTTGGCGTGGTATACACAAATTGCCCGAAAGATGGGAAAAATGTATAGTTAGCGAGGGCAAGTACTTTGAATATATTTGTTTTTGCTTCCTAAAAAAAAAAAATGTGTTTTTCTGACTAAAAAACAGCGGATTAATTTAAGCTTATACACCTGATAAATGTATCATAATAAGGCGACATTTTATTATCGTATCGCGAAATGAGAATTCCACGCGATAGTGAGATTATTATTGGTTATCGCGAGATGATCAAGAGCGTTACTTGCATTCCCCTTTACACATGGACACAAATAATACATGCGCTCGACATTCGTTAAACTGATCATCATGAATCATCGATTTATCGCGAAAGCTTTTCCATTTGTCAAAACTCCCATCGAAAGTCGGCAAGTTGATGCCTCGGAAGATGCGACGATGACCGGAACGAGTTATTAAGACTTACATCAGCGGGACGGGGTTCGCGGGCTTCATGAAAGTCCAGTATCTCAGCCATGTAGTCAGCAGCTTCGTCGTAATAATCTTCTCACGCCAGAAAGTAATTCTGAGTGAAGTACGCATGGGTTGTCTTCAGTTTCTCGTCCGCAGCTAGCGTAATTGTACAATCCAGCTTCTGGCATCTGACGAAAATCTCTTTGAAGATTGCCGCGTTATGGCACGTGTCATCTTGGCTTGTCCCAACTTCTTAAAATTAGTGAGTGTGCGAGAGGCGCCCTTATGTTGGTTCTGCGTACTCGTCAGTTCATCAAGAGACGACATGATTTTCAATGACAAAGGCACGACTCGGAATGTTCGAGAGTCAAGCAAAACAATAACTTTCTTTGACGATCCAATTCGAAGGACCAAAATATGTTGTGTGTTTGTGATGCGTGTAAGAACCTTGTAAGAAAGGCTCGCTTGCCAAGGCGGTATAGTAACTCTCTTTGTTGTAACAATTTAAATTTTATTTGTGAGTCGAATTTAAGATTTATTTGAAGTGGGTGATAGGCGAAGCTCATAGTCCGATTACTGATGCGTTCGATTAAATGTGTGAACGCATATAACTTGCACTTGATACAACTCTTAATATCTTATCGCTGTCATTAGGCAGAATTTGCGAGCAGCAACGAGGCTGGCAAATTTCGCCGTAAATTCAGACAATTCTCGCGCACTACGATGTGTGATCCTACGCGTTAACGCGTAACAAAATACAGCGTTGATACGCGATGAAACTTCGGGTGATTCTCTGACTATTCGGGATAAGATTTGTTAAGTGCGAGTATCGATGGATGATCTGTATTGATCGGGATCGGGAAGCGAACTGAACTCTCTCACGCGAAACGTGTGCGCGATCATCAACTTTTCAAATGTCGCGCAAGAGGGGTCGCGTGCCATCTGAGATAGACAGCGATTAGACAGAGATTAGACAGAGATTAGAACAGGAATAAGATACACGCATGTTTTGAACGAAATGTTGATCGCAGGCATGTTTAAACAAGGATGGCTCGGTATCTATGAGCTGTTCATTTGCCATCCTCGAGTCATTGAAATTAACGATAATTCCAAAATAATGCCCATTAAAAAAAATAAAAGTGCCATTCGATTCTATGTTCAAAAACAAGAAATTTTTATTTTTTTCGATGCTTTCCGATGCTTAATTTAAGATTTTGTTTATAATAAAAAATTTTTATAAACGATTTGCATACGCAAAGTCGGCTTCCGGTCATGCTCTGAGTATTTTATAAATACGAAAACTAATCGGGCGTAAGAGAAAAAGAAGTACCCGTGTTTTATCTTATTACAAAATTGATTGTTCAAACGATAATTGTTTAAATAAATTGTTTAAAAATACTCATTTTGTTGCATAAACAAGCACCGAAAAAAGAATAAAAGTTTCTTGTTTTCAAATGTTGAATCGAATGGCACTTTTAATTAAAAAAAAATAGACATATTTAAACAATTATTGTTTAAACAATCAATTTCGCAAAACTAAAAAACACGGGTAATTTTTTTTCGCTTGTGTTATGAACCTTGTGAATGTCCTGTGAGTTTTCGTATTTATGCAATACCTAGAGCATATGCGGAAACCGACTTTGCACATGCAAACCGTTCATAATAATTTTAGTGAGTGTCTTAGTCAACTCGACCACTGAGGCTTCAGAAATATTCTTCGCAATAACTGACATGTATATGTAATGAGAGAACGCGTAACCAGGCGGCGTATTTAAGAAATAGAAACCGATCGAATTAATGTAACAACATAATATAGTAAAGAGCGCCTTTAGGATCGGTCAAAGTTGGAAGTTTCGAACCATATAATATTCTTGATTCATGAATTGGCTGAGGAATATTTTTCGTAATAAAAGTTTCTTATTTGAAATAAAGGGGGGATTATATATTATATATTCGTGATTGTTCGAATATTTTGGTTCGTGATTATTAGCATCTCAGATTGATTGTGTTTAATGTTCGAACGTTTCGACGCACGGTCACATTTGAGATTAATTAAATTCACGAATCAAGAATATATTATATTATTCGAAACTTCCAACGTTGACCGATGATAAAGGTCCTGTTGTTACTAATTAACTCAATTTCTATTTATTATCAACCAATATAATATTTCGATTTTTAGTTTTTAAATATATCTTGTCAATTATTGCGAAAATTGCAAAATGGTAGAGGATTTTTCGACTCATAGCTTTTTCTGAGAAAATCTGGTGCAGCACTAGCACTGTGCTAGGTGAAGTTGAAAGGTGAAGTTGAGGTTTAAATGAAAACTACATTAATATAGTAATAGTGCAGATTTAATGCGGTTCAATGGAACATATCATTAGACATCCATTTTATTGATATCTATTTTATAACATCCATTTTATGACACTCCTAAAGATATATATAACTATAATATGTTTAAACTTAAATTACTTATTACAATATTTTGATTCATTTATTTATTTAAAACATTTTATAAAATTAAATTTTTAAATTTCAAGAGTTTTAAACGTCAAAATATCATTGCATAGCTATTGGGTTGTCCGGAAAGTTCGTGCCGATTTTGAAGGAAAATTGAAACGCAGAAGATTTAAATTTCAGTATACATTTAAATTATATAGGTCCTATTCTGTTCTACCTTTTTCCATCTTTCAGGCAACTTAAAAATTCTGTCCTTTCAGAATCTCTCAGGTTTTTCAGCGGAAAATTTTTCTAAGTGATTTTTACCTCGACCAAAGAATTAAATTTTTCTATTAAAGAAATTTTGTAATGATCGAAATAAGTGGAAATCAGAGGGTGCGAGGTCTGGTGAATATGATGGATGGGATAGAACATCCCAACCGAGTTCCAATGACTTTTGTCGAGTTGTCAAAGACATATGAGGTCGCGCATTGTCCTGATGAAACACGACGCCTTTCCGATTCGCTATTTCTGGATTCGCTATTCGCTTTTTGTTCAATTGCTGTCTTCAATTCGTCTAATTGGGAACAATACTTCTCTGAATTTATCATCTCGTTGTTTGGTAAAAGCTCATAATACAGAATCCCTTTCTAATCCCACCAGATACAGAGCATGATCTTCTTTGGATGAAGACCGGCTTTTGGAGTGGCTAAAGGTGATTCATTCCGCTTTCCCCAAGATCTTTTTCGCTCAACATTATTGTAAATGATCTGTTTTTCATCCCCCGTCACTACTTGCTTCAAAAATGGTGTCTCCTCGTTGCGTTTATAGAGCGAATTGCAAATGGAAATGAGATCCATCACATTTTTCTCCGTTAAATCATGAGGAACCCATACATCAAAACGGTTTATGTAACCAAGCTTCACAAAATGCTCGTGGATGGTGGATTTTGACATGTTCAACATTTCTGTTAATTTACGTGTCATGTAGCGTGTATAGCGTGGGTTATTCTCGATCAGTGTTTTAATCTGATCTGTGATGGAAGGTCTATCCGGGCGTTCTTGATCTACAAGATTGAAATCACCAGCTTTAAACTTAACAAACCACTTCCGCACAATTTTTTCAGCACCTTCACCATAAACAACGCATATCTTGTTTGCCGTTTGTGTGGCATTTTTGTCTTTCCGGTAAAAGAAAAGCATTAAATGCCTAAAATGCACTTTGTTTTCTTCCATATTCAAAGGCTTATAAAACTGACAAAAATTAACGTATCGCAACCAAATTTTTTTCCAAGTATGCCTGAAATACCATCTTTACGATATGTACGCATGTCATTTGTTTTCAATCATTCTAATATATTCAGATCTGTCCTTACGCCACCAAAAATCGGCACGAACTTTCCGGACAACCCAATATTATTAGAAATATTGAAACTAACATTATCATTGTTATAACATTAATATGTTATTGTTATAACATTAATAATGTAATATCATATTATAACATAATATCATATTTTAGCACGAACCTTAATTTCAACTTGCACTGGTCTCCAGTGAGTTCAAAGACAGTGGAGCAAAAGTTGAGCTCAGTGCAAGTTTTTGCATCAATTTTATCAATGGAACATTAAACATTGAACTAGTTTTTACATTGGATCAGCATCATTGCAGCATCAGTGTTGTACTAGTTTTCCCACTAGGAAAACACTATCAGTTTGGTCCACTACATATCTACGAGTCAGATGAATTATGGGACATTCTGTAATTCAGATTAAATTATTTAAACGTTAAAGATCTAACTTTGACTATTTCAGCCATTACTTATATTTTTTATTGTTGAATAATCGTTTATATCGTTGGGAAAATTGCGTGTCGGTCCGAATTTCTTGTGGTTGGAGATTCCATGAATCAATATTTTCAAAATTTTATCCGCAATGATATAAAATTATATTTATATGCTGAAAAAATGAATTCTTATCGAACAATTATTTGTAATAATGAATTTCTTTTTATACATATAAAAATTCAATTTCGATAATCTTATATTAGATGTACAA
>Ga0157364_1005973_pt1 | contig 12451 bp, 5 predicted proteins | sample AttsexASBM2_FD_111476 | JGI IMG/M metagenome (GOLD analysis project Ga0157364, IMG submission 111476) | Fungus gardens microbial communities from leaf cutter ant in Ribeirão Preto, State of São Paulo, Brazil - Atta sexdens ASBM2 | ecosystem: Host-associated > Fungi > Mycelium > Unclassified ...
AAGATGAGTCGCGTGCTGGACGCCCTGAAAAGATTGAAACGGACGAATTGCAAGCACTGCTGGATATAAACTCTACGCAAACTGAAAAGGAGCAGAACAGCTTGGCGTTACGCAGCAAGCCATATTTTTTCGTTTGTTTTTGAATAAAGATTGAATTTTACAAAAAAAAGCTCAGAACTTTTTTGTACACCTAATAGTATGTAGTTATAATTAATTACATAAAAATCACGTAATTGACCGAAATATAGATTGAAAGCGTTACAGTGCTCCGGAAGTTCAGGCGTTACCATTAGTCTCTCTAATGTTTCAATATTCCTGAGCGTATTATGGAATTGCTTGGGATGGATTGTTGTTAAGATTAGAAAATCTGTTATATAGACAGTTAGGTATAGACTAGTGCTTATTGATTCGGTTAAGCCCTAATTAATAATTAATAACATATCTTATTCGGTTGAGGCCTAACTGCCTAGAAGTTGCAACCTAGATAATGTCCGCTGGAATATTTCTAATCCATGAAGACAGTGTGAGAATAGTTTTAGAGCTGTCTTTTTATTGTCTAGACTGCAACTTCGGCGGAGCCACTTCGAACCAATAAGCACTGGTCTATACACCTCACTGTCTACATGATAAATTTTCTAACCTTAATAATTATTTTTCCTGTTGAACGAAGCAATTTTGTTATGAATGGTATAATTGGAAAAGAACTAAGAGAATCGAAGTACTAGAGAGACTGCCAATCGCATCTAACGGAATTTCTGTGATCATAGTGCCTGAATTTATATTTCGGTCAAATACATGACATCTGATATTTAATTAAAAGTGTCTGGAAAACTCACAAATGTTTTTAATTGTATTTCATAACTATTCATACAAACGATTTCATGTATGAACATTGTTGAATTTAGATCCGGCTGATTATTTTGGTCAAGTACATGGTCAACAAAAAAGATTCATTAATTATAATTAATAGAATGATCCACAAACTTTTTTAATTGCACTTCAAAACTCTTCATACGAAATACAAACGATTTAAAGTAATTTTTACAACCGGGGGGGTTTTATCCGGTCATACATTCGAATTCTATCTGATAGGCCTGATTTAAGTTCTATGCACAATAGTAGAAATAAGAAATTAGGAATAAAGAATAAACGATTTTAATCTATCACAAAATCGGATACATCGGATACACGGTTTCTAATAAGTTGAAATTATTTATTCTTTATTCCTAATTCCGTATTCTTCCCTAACAAAGTCGATTCTAAGTCGACTCTGAGTCGACTGTAGCTTCTAGACATCTGAAAAATGGACATCCGTAAGTCGACTTTAGACAATTTGGAGATGTCTCTAAATTATACAATGTCCCACTTTAAAGACGACTGTAAGCCGACTTTAAGTCAACTATTCTAGGCTGTGGTTCGATTCATGCCCACAACGCTCATGAACAGCATTCATCCTTATTTAATTGTAGTTAAACAAAAAAAGGACGAAATGATTCCACATTTAAGCTTTGTGAGCATAAATCGCATTAAACGTCCTAAAGTTGATATTGGACGTCTATACAAAGTTGATTCTAAAGATCTGACTTAGCAAAGTCAATTTATAGTCGACATATCGATGTTCATGCTGTTAGAGTTTCTATTGCGCAGGGTTCTTAAGCATTCCAATCAATTCTCGTTTCACTGCAGTTGTCATATTGCATTCGCCATTTTAAATTTTGGAAATCTGACTGCGGATTATTTATGAGTAATCCGAAAAATTTTTAGATATCGATTTTTAGGATTGAAATTTTGGATTACTTAATTAATGATTTACGAATACCAGTCAGTTCTCCAGTTCAGTTCTTCATTCAGTACAGTCGCCATACTGGATCCGTCATTTCGAATTTTGAAAATATGATTACAAATTGTTTATAAGTGATTCGACAAACCCATAAATATCGATTTTCTTGGAAATGAATTTTGAATTATCTGATTGATGAAATAAACGTTTTCAATAATTTTCATAAGTTTTTTATTCATTTTAACCGCCATATTGAAGCAATCGCTTTAAATCTTAAAAAATTTTTAAAAATGCTACATTTTTCCTTAAACTACATATAAAAACAAAAATTTTAAGCCCTCGACCGTCTTATTTAGATTTCAAAAATTTTGTCCAGATACTTGTCCTCATTGACGTGGAACAAAATGTTCCATATACAAGGAGTTTGAATATCCTGTGTATTATGAACAATTTTTCATTAGAATATTTCATAATATCATTCTGATAAAAGATTTTTCGATATACGGATCCAGTATTTAAGCACGAGTTTAAATAATATATATAAAATTGATTGATATTTAATAAATTAATGAAACAAAATTATGGTGATCATGTCCGGTTTTTCTCGGACCCAATTAGCAGATAATGTTTTTAAAATGTTTTTTAAACGTTTATTTTTTATTAATTTTACATTTTTCACGATTCGTTTTCAAAATTCATTAATTTAATGTTTATTTAACGTTTATTAAACATTATTTTACATTAATTTTTCATTTGAAATAAATGATTGAAAAAACATTGTTTAAACGTTTATTTAATGTTTATTTTGAATTAATTATTCATTTGAAATAATAGTTCGAAAAACATTTTTCAAACGTTTATTTAACGTTTATGAAACGTTTATTTTACATTAATTATTCATTTCAATAAAGGTTTAAAGAAATATTTTTTAAATGTTTGTTTAACGTTTATAAAATGTTTGTTTTACATTATTTATTTATTTAAAATGTGATGCTAAGAAATATCTATTTCACGTTTATTTAACGTTTAGTAAATGTTCATTTCATATTATTTGTTTGAAATAATGGTTTAAAGAAACATTTATTTAATGTTTATTAAATCTTTTTTAAACGTTTAAAATATAACGTTTAATAAATGTTTGTTTTTTGTTATTTATTTATTAAAAATATGATTAAAAAACACATTTATTTAACATTTATCTGACGTTTATTATAAATATGTAAAAAATATTTTCTAAATCTCAAATTAATAAAAAATGGATCGAAATAATAAAATAATTATGGAAGAGAAGTTAATACAATGTAATTGCGGTAAGTATCATTGATGGGCTTAATAATTTCCACTCGCGCTCTTCTTTCTCTCTCTCTCTCTCTCTCTCTCTCTCTCTCTCTCTTTCTCTCTCTCTCAAAATAAGTACCAATTTCAAAATGAATACCAATCGCTAGATCATTACTATGTATCTGTGATTAAACGTTCGCTGTCTTCAACTTTTGAGTTCAAATATACAACTTATTTTATACTACGATTCAACCTTAAATATTTTTTTTGTCTTATTTTTGAATTTTGTATTTTACTTTTGTATTACTTTTCAATCAAGAATGTTCTAGTTTTTATCTACGGTTAAATCTGGTCATCCTACATAAAATGCATACCCAAATGTGCATGCATACACAAATATTCAAGCATAAGTTGTAATAGTTTATTTTCACAGATTTTTAAGAACATTGCTGCAGCATTATTAAAATCATGTTACATATTCTACATTATTCTGAAATATTGCATTGCAATATTGCAACATTGCTGGAAACTTTTGTGCTATATGGATAACCATGATAGCCAATTCTTGTACTTAGTCGATTAATTGTAAATTTTACTTTTCGAATTATTTTAATAATTTTAATTACAATTAGTTAATAATAGATATACTTAATTTACCAATTTTGTCGAATAATTTTAATAACTTTATTTATAGTTAATACTGTACTTAATTTATTAATTAAATTTTGGACACATAATATATATCATAAAGAAACATACAATATTTTTAGAATATTATAATATATGCGATTCACGATATTGTAGCAATATTTGAAAACATTTATGAAATATTCAAATATAATATCTCTATTATATTTTTGCAATATTTTTCAAATAACACGCAGTGTTACAATGATATTAAATTAATATAAAATTCAATGAAATTTTTGTATCAAATCTCAATCAAGATGTTATCATCTCGATCTTATTGTAATATAAATTGAATGTTTTACTGAATTATAATAAATTGCATTAGTGAGATATCCATGCTATCCTTTAAAAATATTTTGTATTTTTATCCAATTATTTCCTTCTTTTTTACATTTGACAGACATTGTGTTCGGACCTGGTCCAAAATATATGTTTCCCGATGTCTCTTATGGTCCTCTTTATTCAATCAAATGGAGAACTAAATTTAGAAAAACTAGTGAAACTCCAGGACCTTATTACGTCAAGCCTATTACTGATATGCCAGCGTTTTCCATGTACATTCAATATTTCTTTTGTAATTTTTTACTCGTTTTTAAATATGATTCGTATTTATATGAATTATATCGTTTGCAGAGGATTGCGCACAGTTGCGAAGAAGCCCCAAATTAGCGCAGGTCCCTATTCGTACAGTTTGGATGCAGTGAAACCAAGAGCACCGATGTATACTATTGCTGGTACTAGACGTGCATTACAGTTAATTTCCGAAAGTCCAGGTCCGATATATGCTATTCTGCCATCTAAATCGACTCTCGCTTTTTCATTCGGCGTAAAACATAGCGAATGTGTGCCACCCTACATCACTAAATGCGACGAACAGTGCTAATACTGAAGAAAGAATTTGTTTGTATCGAGTTATTAAATTCGTGAATGCACATTAATATCACTATATGTCACCATAATAATCGTTAACAAATTAATTAAATTAAATACTTTTATCTTAATTACTGTATTCTTATTTGCTATTGATATGCATTTTTTATTATTTTAATAATAATTATATGTATATATATATATGTATATATATATATATATATATATATATATATATATATATTAGGTTGTCCGGAAAGTTCGTGCAAAAGATTTAAATTTAATAAATGTATACTAAAATTTAAATCTTCTGCATCTTCTCTTTTAATTTTCTTTCAAAATCAGCACTTTTCGGACAATAGGATATAATAATAAATTAGACGAATTCACAAATCCAATTATTTTTTGCAAATAGTTAATTGTTCCCGATGGAATGGTTGATTGACTTCTAGTATTACTTATAGTACGTGATAGGTTCCATTACCTTGTTATCACTTTTACAATACAGCTTTGATTTTTTAAATTTTATTCTTTAATTTGCAATATATTGGATGCATTCAGCAGAATGCATCTACTGCATAATAGTTTACTGATGAACAACATGTTGAGTATTCTGTTGAACGCTCTTATAGTATTAGCTACTGTAGCATGCGTAAGTATAGAAGAATCTGATCTTTACGATATGTAAAAAATATTTATATATTTAAACTATTATTTATAAACTATTATAAATATTTTTATTATTTAATTTTCCATTGACAGTAATCGATAGCAGTAACTTCTCGTATGTATAAAAAATGTCTATTACTATGTTACATTCGTTCGATTTACGCTGAAGTTAGATATAATGTAGAATGATGTTATAAACAATAAGAATCTTATTTTAGACCGTACATGAGAACATAACCAATAAGAACTAGAAATTAAAATACCTATAATGATTGAAGCTGGATCTTTAAAGCGTCGTCTTCAATGAACAGTAGTAGAGACTATAGACACATCGGAAGTAAGCTAGTTTTTCAGTGTTGTTTCATTGGAAGATTTTCCTTCATTTGGAAGGTTTTAAAGTCCATCGGAAGGTTGAAGGAAGATTTTTGAAAATGTAAGGTTTTACTAATGCCGAGTTACAAAACACTTTAGTGAGAAATTATTCGATATATGATTCGTAGTTTATTATCGTATAAGACAAAAGTTAATATATGATATATTTAGAAATAAAGCCAAATGGGGCACATGTCTATATACAAGTCTATAACTTTTTTATTGTGTGTCAAGTGACACTTATTATATTATATGTTTATGTTAAGATATTTTACTTTCAATTAAATAAAGAATATACAGGATATTTCAGAAATAAAGAAGTCGCATTGGGGGCGTAGAATGGATCAAAGAGAACAAAGAGATTTAATACCATTTTGAGATATTCACTGTAGTTTTTGAATTAAAAAAGGAAACTAATGTGCAGTGAAGCCACGCCGCGCGAATTCGCTGCGAGAACAGCTCACACTCAACAGCGGCGGCGATAGTGATGCGCAAGGAGGGGAAAGGATAGCGCTCCATCCTATAAGACCGTCAGACGATATCAGACTTTTTTATTCCTCTTGATCCATTCTACGCCCTTAATGTGGCCATAGTATAAGTACATACGGATACTTCTTATGTGGTTCCCAATTTTTAGTGCGCATGCGTCGAGTTCTAACCAGGAATGTGGCTGCCTTCAGCAAGTTGAAATTGCAAGTTAGGAGAATCTCCTTCTCATAAAACATAATTAACCCTTTTGCTTACAATATTGAGTCGCAAGAAAATCGGGCCAAACAGAGTGAGTTTACTTATGAGAATACTTTATCATATACAAATGTAACAGTCTATACAATATAGCGTCTCCGAAAAAATTTGATTTAATTTTTTAGTAAAACTTAATTTTATTAACCCTTTGCCATACTTTTCTCTTACAAATTAAAAAAAAATTAAGTTTGTTTGTACGAACGACGTATCACGGCTTTCACCCGTCATACTCATGTTTGGTCCGATATTCTTATTGTGCGTGCATTCGTGCGAATATTATTAAATTACAATTTCATATTAAATTAGAATTTTTATACAATATATTATTTTTTTATACATAATTATTCAATTACAATTTTCATATAGTATTTAATCAATTATTTTTAATTTACTTATTACTGTTAAATATTATTATTATAATTATTATAATTAATATTTTTATATAATGAGGTCGTTAACATTATATTATTATATAATTCTGATTTAAAAATATACTCACTATAAACAATTTTTATGACACGAATTGTTTTTTTTTTTAAACCATTCTAGCTGCTTTGCATTCTTGCTCTAGTAGCTTTATAAAAACTCAAATTTATAAGCGCCTTTTCAACATGGCGGCGATTATGTGACCTGGGACCTACAACATTAAATATGCCGACGCTCAGTGTCAGGGCCTACAAACTCCCAGTCGTACGTGAGGACATTCGAACCAGCGCCATCCGTAGACATGGGGGCAAACTAATTTTAATGGCGTCGTATATTGCCGATCAGTGTCAATTTTCTATTTTCATTTTTTGAGCTGATTCCACAAGATTTCACCTTTATTATTGTTTCGTCGAAATTGCCTTCGATATTATCGGCAAGTATGAACCACAAGAAATGTGCAAGAACAGATTGCACATCGACTACGAAGAAGATTGCGTTTCCTAAACCATGTATAGACAAAAACAAATATCTACAATGGTTATACGCAAGTGGAAATACAAGTTTATTGAGTGTATCAGAGAATAAAATTCATAACCGAACTGTATGTGAAGAGCATTTTGAAAATAAATACAAATTTTCAAAAAATTAAGCAAGGATGCTATACCTACTTTATTGCCAGGTATATTTATATAAATTAATAAATTGTTGTAAAATTTATTAAAATTTATGTTTGAAATAAGGATGCAGAACATTGTCATGACAAAAAGTTTTTAATAATTTCAATTTAAAACATATTTTTTCAGAATCTCTTAATCTTGATGAATATTCCACAGAATGACGAAACAAATATGATTGTTACTTCTTCACATAAGCTTGTATCAAATAATAAGTTAAAAAATTTTTGTTAATTATAATATGTTTTTATAAAATGGTATTTACAAAAATTATTATTCAATAGTTGCAAGTGAAATAAATCAAATGCATCAAGAAATTCAAGTGGATCTTGTTTATTAAAATCAAGAAGATTGTGCAGAGAATCATAATAGACTAAATAATATAGGTTGGTTTATTTATAATAAGTCACAATAATAACATTTAACATACATAAATTAAATTTCTAATTTATTATTTCATTGTTTTTTATTTTATTATACATGTATTATATTGTATTATATCATATTATATGTATTATATTATATTAATCTGAAATATCTTGAAATATATTATTTTGTTATGTTATGCAGATATAATATGTGAAATAAGATAGAAAGTGAGATATCAAATAATAATTTATCGCAGACATCAAAAATTTTGATTAAGGAGTCAAAGCAGATTTTAAAAAAGATAAAAAGAGGTAAAATTCTTTTATTCTCAAAACAAAAGAGGCGCCTCATTTGATCATAGTTAATCTTAGATAACTTAAGTGCTTAGGATTTTTCTGTTCAACTAATGAAAAAATTGTCTATTAAATTAGCGATGTAACACTCAAATATCACTGAAACAAAATATAATATTAATTAATTGTATATAATATTATATATTAATTGTATATTAATTGTATATAATATTTGTATATAATATTAATAAAGTTGATGGTAATAAAAATAAATTAATAAAAATTACTTACTAGTAATAAATAATATTAAATATTAGTTATAATAGTAACAACAATAGTTTAGTTATATTAAGTAATAGTAATAAATATATAGTAATAAATATATAGTAATAAATATATAGTAATAAATATTATTAAGTAATAGTAATAAATTGATAATAGATTAATAAAAAAAATTTTATTTATATTAAAAAAAGTTTTATTTTTATAATTACTCAAAACCCACTAGCAAAAAACATTGGTACAACGTTGAAATGTTTCGTAACGTTTCTTGTTTACTGAGAAATGATAAAATTAAACTTAAAACATGTAGTACATTTTTTTTTAAAATCATTTTTTTAAATCATCGTAGAAGATTGACTGACCCTTATTTCTTCTTTTTGTACTTTCATCTTCTTTTTCTTTTATCTTTAGACCATTTTCAGAAATTTCACTTGAACGCACTCGGGTAAAATTTCCGAACGCAGTTCGCCCTAAACAATATATACATGGGCTGAAAAGTCCTGAGATTTTTAATGAAAACAAGCGTTTTTTGGGCAAAGTTATATTTATTCCTCAACATAGTTGCCTTCGAGGGCGATACACTTGGTATAGCAATTTTCCAATATTTCGATGCCCTTTCTGTAGTACGGAACGTCCAAGCCTTCGAAATACGCCTCAGTTTCCGCGATGACTTCCTCATTCGATGTGAATCTCTTTCTCTAGAGCCACCGCTTGAGATTTGGGAACAGATAATAGTCACTGGAGGCCAAGTCTGGAGAATACGGTGGGTGAGCAACCAATTCGAATCGTAATTGGTTCAATTTGACCATCGCTTTCAAAAACGTGTGTGACGGTGCGTTATCGTGATGGTACAAAACGAAGGCGAAAGTAGCGCCACTTAAACTGTAAAAAAAGCTTGTAAATGAATGAACAAAATATCATGAACCTTCATACATAAACTAATGATAGATGAACCTCTTGAAATGAATCATGTTCATTTTCTAGTGGCTTATTGAAAAATCCTGGGACTTTTAAGCCCATGTAGTACATATAATCCCAGATCTACAATAGAATTCTAAGTCTTAAGCCATAAGAAATGGACGAATATAGATTATTCTTCTCAAATTGAACTATTGATCAATTTCTTAAGGTTTAAAACACCTATTATAGATCTGGGATAAAGAAAATTTTTAATTTTTAATTAAAGGAGTAGGTCAGTTTAAGACGGGTTCACACATCTTGGTTGCGTTCCGTTATTCACAAGTACTGGAAATCTATATTATACGTGACACGAACTATAAATTTGCAGTACTCGCAGTCAAAGGCTATGTTCAGTTCAATTGTTTCTTGACTATTCAGTTTTTGCTGTTTTGTTTAACAACACAAGTTCTGATTGGCTGCTACTATTTTGGTTTCAGCTTTTCTGTGAAGAGATGCATTCCATTATTGGTTGCGTTCAGCAAACTCAACAATTTTGCAACCGTTTTATGATTCGTCACGCTGATTGGATTATACTTTTAGATTTAAAAGAATAATCCTATCTCAGTGAAGAATTATAAAACGGTTGCAAAATTGTTGAGTCTGCTGAATGTAACCAATAATGAAATGCATCTCTTGACAGAAAAGCTGAAAGCAAAAAAACAGCAACCAATCAGAACTCGTGTTGTTAATAAAATAAAACAACGGAAACTGAGTGCAGTCGAGTTGCCGCACGAATGCTTCAAAGAACTTTTTGATTGATCAATTAATTGAATAAAATTCTTCCTTTTAATTGGTCAAGCAAATGCTTCGAAGCATTCGTAGCGACAACTTGATTGCACTCACTATCGACTATCTGCGCAAATTCAGATTGGCTTTCTTTTCTGTCAAGGTGTCAACCCATCCTAAAGGCTAGCCATATTGTTTCCTCTCTTTTTACGGAGACAAAAAAGGAGCCAAAAAAGAAGAAAAAGACTCTAAAAGCTAGTTCCTAGGAATTGCGTTATATCGTTGGCCTAGTTTCCATCAAAGATTTAATCCGGATCAGAATGTAAGAACCAACCGACTACAGTCGAGCATTCCTCTGTCGTTCGATTGTAATAGGGAAATACTATAGTTGGTTCTTACATTCTGATTAAACCTTCAGTGGAAATTAGGTCATGAAAACAAAAAATTGAACAGGTCAATATCAAGCTGTTCCTCGGTTTAATGAAATAAACTGTTCACGAAACGTATTCTAATAATAGTGGATTTGGATATGGAGATAACTTGCGAAACAAATATTTTCGATATTTTTTAAATAGTTTTATTTCATATTTATATTTCTTATAATTTTTCTTTTTTTCTTTCTTCCTTATTAATCTGTAGATCTAAGTTTTCACATAGTCAATAACAATATTTATTCAAGAAATAAATTTATTAAAATTTATTAAAATTTTTCAATAAATCGTTTCTTTTATAAATTTAAAACATTTAATTAAATAATTTTATTGTTTAAATTACTGTACATTGTTTAAAGTATTGAAAGTTATCAATTAAAAATTACTTAACGTTTTGATGAATTTCTTTTTGTGTTGAATTTGAAAAATATTGTAAACTACTATTTTTAAATTTAATTGGGTTAAATTTATGGGTTTATTTTTCAATATATATTCTTATAAAATAAAAAAAGTTAATTATTCTATATTTCATATTAACTATTCTATTATATATTATTCTTTTACGTTTTATACAGATATAACTATTATATGCATATTACATGTTACATACATATTAATTATTCTATTATTATTCTTCTATTGATTACATTTTATATTTTTATTCTATATTTTTTATTACTTCTGATTAAAAAACATATTATTCTTTTTTAGTTCTCATTCTGCCATCATTTGAAGTCAATAAGAATGTCCAGCTTCAAACAAAAGAGCGAAAAATTTATAATTTCAGCATTTCCTTAACAAAAACCGTCAAGCGTTGTAAATAAAAGAAATATGATTTATTGACACGTTCAAAGGAAATAAAAAACCTATTAAAAAACAAAACATTAGATGTTTTAAATGAATTTGAGCAATCAATAAAAGATTTTGTATATGTCACTTAAGAAATAAAGGACAAAATATATATATAAAAGAAGGTATACCTTCGAAAGCTTTTGCTTTATCATTATATAGGAGAAGTCTATCATTGTATAGATACATGGCAAAAATATTTTATTTTAAAGCAGAGAATCATTACGAAAGATGGCACAAAATGTACCTATAAAGCCAGGAATATATGATAATATATTTAAAGAAATGGAAAATCATATAATCATTTGATGACGAAAGCATAAAAAAAAACATAAATGTTGTGTCTTATTTTTCGATGAAATAAAATTAGATGGTTCATTAAATTTTAATTCAATTTTAGTTTCATTAAATTTTAATTCTGCTAATTTAGTTGAGGGATATATTGATAATGGTTGTGTAAGAAAAATGGAATTAATTGAACCATATCTTGGTTGTTAATAGGCATATATGGTATTTGTCCATGGAAACAACCGATAGCGTTTTCTTTCTGTAAAGCTATTACTCCATGGAAAGACATTGTTTATACTTTTAAAGATATTGTTGTAAGAGTTCAAAGCATAAGTCGTAGTGTCGGTATGTGATCAAGGCGAAACTAAAGCAATACAATATCTTATTGCTAACTCAAAACAGGTGTCTATTAATAATCAAATATTATTAGGTGTACAACTTTGCTTCCACCGTTTTTTTCCGAAATTCGAGGCTTTATTGTAAAAAACTGGTTATACATTTTGATTCAAAGTATTGTCCATCGCTGGCCACTACTTTTTCCCATCTTTCGGGTAGTGTACGAATCCCGCGTCGAAAAAACTGGTCTTTTGAGGCTATCCATGAATCGATCCAATTTTTTATTTCTTTATAAGACCGGAAGTGCTGGTCAGCCAGGCCGTGTGCCATTGATCGAAACAAGTGATAGTCAGAGGGAGCAACGTCTGGAGAATACAGCGGGTGGGGTAGGACTTCCCATTTCAACGTTTCCAA
>Ga0157364_1005974_pt1 | contig 12451 bp, 8 predicted proteins | sample AttsexASBM2_FD_111476 | JGI IMG/M metagenome (GOLD analysis project Ga0157364, IMG submission 111476) | Fungus gardens microbial communities from leaf cutter ant in Ribeirão Preto, State of São Paulo, Brazil - Atta sexdens ASBM2 | ecosystem: Host-associated > Fungi > Mycelium > Unclassified ...
ATAAATATATCAAATATATATATATATATATATATATATATATATATATATATATATATATTGACAATTTAGTTATATTTAAAAAGAGATTTAATACTTGATTTAATACTTGATTATGTGAATTATTGGAATTAATCTGATAACTGTATTGACAATTTAATCTTCGCCATTTTACGGCGAAGCCATGCCACTTCTAACTCTCGCGAATTATTGCAGTAAGCGTACTCGCTGGCGTCGTGCACCTCCGATGTCGTGTTTATTGCAACCACCAACTGCCAAAATGTATCTCGATCGTAAATTGGATATCCGAAGAATAATATTTTTTACTTCTTATCGCAACGGCAATATCGCCAGCACTAATACGTCGGCCAATGTTGAAGACCTGATATTTTCTCGTGGCAACTGGCAGCGAGATGAAACCTCCCTCGCACGCTCGAATCCACGTCGTGCTCGCAACCGCTAAATTTTCCGGTGAGATTTACTGTGCGGCATGTACCGGAAAGTGTCGCGGACCGGTGGCGCGTTTGTGGCGAAAATATTTTCCGCGGCTCTTTCAATGTTTTCCAGTCGTGACGCGTGTGTGCACTACGGGCGTGATATCGACGTCCAGGATCCACCAGAGCGGACTGCACATGGACCACGTACACATACGGTGTACATATCCGTCTTATCCTATGACGATGGAGTGGGCGTCTCTCACTGTCAGGTTTATCTCCATTGTTTTTCAGACGAATAAACGCGAATGTTCTCGTTTATTGCTTCTCTCCCTGTCCCCTCGTCAACATATCAAGATAATAAAGATCTCTTAAATTACGATGAGATCTTCCGAGAGTGACCGAGCGTTGCACGTTTTTTTTTTTACGAATTTTTTAAGTATGTCATGATAAATTCGTTTTCCCGCCGGAATTCGTAGATTCAATTCAAGTCGCAAAATATAGTGGCATCATTATCAAAAACTAATTACTCTTACGGAAGAGAAACTTAAAAATCATCAATATCGTAAATAATAAAATAAAATGAAAAATTTTCAAATTTAAGTGGCTCTGCGAAATTAGCACGCTATTTTATTAATATTAATATTAATAAAAAAAATAATGTTCCAGTAACATTTTGTACAGTTCTATAGTTCCTTATCAAAATAAAAAAAAAATTCCGCGATCACATATAATAAAAAGTTACTTTAATATTTAAAATCGTGAAATAATCAAAATTAATAAATAAATTGTGTACACAATAATAATTAATTTGCATTTTTATTTTGTTATACGTTATTCACATTAAATATAAAAAAACTGCTTTTAAAAATTGATTGTCTTATTATTATTAATTTTGCAAATCATGTTACGTCATAGAATAGAAATTAATTTGTAATTAGGTCAGCCAATCAATGAACGCTCATGCAAAGTGCACCTTTTTATAAACTGCGAGAATAAAACCTCTGTATATATATATATACACACACACACACACACACACACACACACGCACACGCGCGCGCGCGCGTATATATGCAAGTGTACTTATAAAGTGGCCGCATACGTGACCGTGTATTATTTCTTTCATCTCCTGTATCATTAAACTTTCGCTCATAAAGAGATTATATAAATATGACCATTCCTGTTGTATCTCACGAAACGAAGAAATTATTCGCAGAATTTATCTGTTTATTGAAAATCCGACACATTCCCGCTAATTAGGGATGATTTGTTAAGCTCCATTATTCATTAGCTTCTGCAACATGTAGATACATTTTTTAATAAAAATAACGATATTTTCGTAAAAAATATGCGCAGATAAAGCAGGATAATTATATTTCGCATTATTAACTATAATTTTAAATAAGCGATATTGTGAAATTACGGGGATTTTGTTTCAAAATTCATAATAGCGTACGCTTTAACAAGCTCGTGAGAGATAACCGGGTACAACAATCCTAATAAATGTTTTTTTTTTTCTTCAAATGCACGCTACGCTGACAAAATTTGCACCTCATATTACAGAATTACGAGATTATCAACCGCCATAAAATTATTCCAAACTTGCACAGAAATGACAAAATTACGTGATCTAATAAACGAGAGCTTCAAGTAGAGTTATGCTGCTAAATTTTAGAATACTGCTTTCGTTATCATTTGTTTGAGAAAAATTCTAGAAGATTTTTCTAATCCTTTATATCCATAAATAATTACACTTTCTTGTGATGATCTTAATTTTGGAAAAAAAATCAAAATTGGAAAGTAATATCACAATTACAATTATACTTTTATAATTATACTATTACAATTATACTTTTTTTTTAGTAACAAATGGGTAACAATCGAGAGAAAATTACGCATATCTTTCTCATTAGCGGTCGCGAAAAAAGGCTTACGGAAGTTCGCGTTTGCTATGGCAAACTTAGTATTGCGCGTTCCAGGGACTATTTGCTATGCCAGCCAGAAAATTGGAGAAGTTTCCGCATTCTATCGGGATTTCCGCGGATTTCGGACGCGCGTATACCGATTTCCGAAATATTCATACATATTGGTGCCGACTGCCGCGAAATTTATACGCAGCACAACCAAATGTAATGCTCACGAATTTCTCATGTGCATTCGCCCATTCGCACATAATCACGCACCGTATCCTCATATCACAGTTATATACACGTGTGTGCGCTAATCGTAAGAGGCACGATAGAAATGTTTGACGTGGCTTCAGTTATACAGATGAAAAGTAGACAGAATTTGTCGGGATTCATCTCCGTTCGAATGTGCTGACATCGCGAAAAATATTCCTCGACCTCAATTTCTTTTTCTCTTTTTACCTACTACTCTTTATACAGACTTTCACTACAGATTCGGTTAATGCGAAGAAAATATCTCGTTGAAAAATCATCTTGGTTTATTTACTGAGATTTATACATACATTGCTCAAGATTGAAGAGCCACATCAAACATCGACAGAAAGAGATATATTTTCAAAATATATTTTAAAATCTATAATAAATTCTATTTTCATATCAAACATTATTCTCATATATTAATATTTCCGCTTCAAGTGACATCATTTCCAAGTTGATCATTGCAAATTCAAAAAGATTTCAACTTTGAGATCATATACGAAATTGGAGAAAAAGATAGTTTTAACTTTGCTCGAGAGTTTCCGAAGTCTCTTTAAAATGCTCTTTTAGAAATTGAACTGATTCTTTTTCATTGAATTACGACTCAAAATATCGAAATTTAAAAGAAGATTCCTTAAAATAATTTTCTATAAATCATTTCGCGATTTAAATTATTTCTCGTAGAATTATGTAAATTTATATTTTGTCATTTTATTAGCAATACTGTAGAAAGTTTCTTTAATTTTGTGGAAAAACATGGAGTTGCACTTTGAATGTACATTTCTTATTTTAACAGTGACACAATTAAAATTAAGTTTACTAAGAAAAGGGAAGAACTACTTTTCAATTTGATAGAAAATTATTGATTAATTAAATAATACCAACAAAAAAATGTAAAAAATGTAAAAAAATCTTTTAAAAAATTTTTATTTTCGCTTCATATAACTCTTTTAAAAAACGCTTTTTCTGAGTTGTGACGATTTTTTAAGAAGTTAATATATTTAAATTATTGTTTTATCTTCGTTCTATTTTATTTACTATATTATATTAATCATAAATCGACTTATATAAAATATATAATTCACTTTTGATGATTAATAGGATAATGTTTACTCAACTTATTCAAGGTAGTAACAGAAATTACATTTTTCTAGTTACACAACTTTCGAAATATAATAAGGAGACAATATTCTTTCAAATGTTCTCTTAAATCTTTCATCGTTTTTACGTTGCAATATAAATACAATGGCGTTCATCTACTGGAAGCGTAGATAATCAACTAACAAATTGAAACAACAGTGTCGGACAGACAGCATTCGAAACATCGGCTAATTCGGGACAGAGAATCAAGTGCTCGTCGAATCTGCGGTAACAAGACAAACGAGCATGCACGAGTGTGTGAGCTCCGATCGAGTGAATGTCAGACCCGTGATGCCTACCGCTAGAACTAAATCCAGACGGACTACAGGATGAAGCGATCCGGTTTCCCACGTGCCGCGCCATTTCCTTCCGAATAGACAAATGGAACGTGCCTGCCAGTCGAACGCGAAACACGTATAGTGCCAAATTACCCACTGGAGTGTGACGTGTAAAAAGGTTTCAAAGCGGATTATATTGCAGATTATACTGAACATTCCACGTCATCGCTTAACTACTCAAACAACAGATTTTATTCACCAATTTAAAATACATTTTTCAAAAATTATTTTTTTTAATTATCTTTTTAATTATTTTTTTAAATAAAATTCTTCAAAAATTTAATAATTAACTAAAATTGTCAAAAGAAATAAAAAAAGAGGTATCAATAGTTTTAATTATGTTATTTAAATTCTAAACAATTAAAATTAATAAGCTAGCAAAGAAATCACATAGAATATAAACTGTAAATGTGAGTTTGTCAATTAAGAATTAAAAATAAGACTGCTGAAAAATAATTGTTATATTTAATTAAGAGCATAATTAACAATAAAGAAGACTACGATTTCAAAATGTCAATTATTAAATTAATATAGATTTTCTCTTTTATTACTACTATTTATTACTACTATTATCAGAAAATGTTAAAATTTCTACTAATAATCTTATCTCTCTATTACAATTATTTCAATTGATATCAAGAATACTCGACGTTTGGACTGAATAGACCCTACGAGGTTTGATTAAAGCTGCGAGAAGTGCACTCGAATGTAAAGCGATGGAATAACGACTATAAACCAGTGGAGTGACACATTGCGAACCAATAATGTAGGTATGGCGTGTCGTGTTCACGTTGCCTATTAATTTGCTGTTAATGACGCTCGAACGTGAGAAACTAGCTGAAATTCGCGCTACACGAATGATTCTGCCGGAACACGATCGGTTCGTTCTGCGCGAACCTTTCGATAACTGTTGTTCTAACCGGATGGAATAGTTTAATTCCGAAGTTGCTCTAAAGAGCGAAAATCGAACATAATATGACGCGGTGAAGCCTCCAAGGGCGTGCTCAAAACTGTGGAAATAATAACGGATGGAAATGTGAGATAAAACAAAGAGGGAAAAAGATGAAGTTATGCGTAAAATAATGACTGTAACTGATGAAGATATTTTATTATAAACGAAATGTTGATTGTTCGATATTGACATTTGCGAGATTCAGAATTAGTGATAAAAATATAATTTGTGAAAGTATATTCATCATATAAATATAATATGTAATTAAAAACAGAATATAAGTTGATGATAATTAAGTTTAATATCACGGGCTTATAATTACATTTTCATTAAAATATTTCTTACAAAATAGAATAATCTTTAAAATAAAATAATCTTAAAGTCTTATCAATGTTTACATTTTTTGTGTCATAATTTAATTGATATAACGAGAAGCATAATTATGTTATAAAACTTTTTTTTGTATAATAAATAGAAAATAAATAGAAATATTTTCGAAAATTAAAAACAAAGTATAATAACTAAAATAAAAGAGCAATTGAGAGTCAATGTGAACAATAAATATAATACAAAAAAATCATATAATTATACCCAGCGAAATTTTGCGCATTATTTACATCACTAACTCTCATAATCCTCTTTAGTTTCGTTAATCTTTTTTAATGTGTTCGATAAAATAAAAATTTTAATAAAATAACTAAACAAATTTCTGTCTTTTTTCTCAGATTAGATTTAAAAAATAAAATATTCGCAAACAGTGGCATTTTACGCTATTTGCGATGTATTATAACTTTATATTCCTATTTTTCTCTATTCGCTCAGGCAATTCGTTTCTGTTTCGCACAACTCTAAGAACAAAGTTAAAAGTGGAGAAACCAAGGGACACGAAGTCGAACACGCCTCTTGTTCAAATCTTCAAAGTTTATTCCATCGAGGAAACATCCTCGCGGATACGACAGAATAAATAAAATAAAGAGAAAAGTGACCTGGGAGCCATTGTAGGCCGAATGTAGACGATCGAGGATCAATAAATTTTTCGCCGATTGGAAACTATTCTTTCGAAGGGACATTAATTAAACGCGGCGCGTTACGGCGCGGCGCGTTCACACGTGCAAAGAAAGCCGTGATTAATAGTGGTCTCGTCTGCACCGAAGAAAGATTATTTTCTTTCCAGTCTAACGCGCGCTACGCTAAAGATTTTGTGAATAGGCTTCTTTCTTGCCATTTCTCGTGTTGCAATCTCATGGTTGCCGCTTTTCGACTAGTGTTGGAAATTGACAGCCCTGCTGGAGATCCCATTATTCTGAGATTCGAATGCCACTGTCAAAATTGACATTTTCTTGTAAAAATTTTCAAAAAAAAAGTTTCTTCTGAAAGAAAATCGATAACCCGCAGTTTAACAAAATATAATACATATAATTAGATATATAATATAATATAATTAGCATGTAAATAATTATACGAATACACATAATAAATTAAATAAATTAGGTATATAAATATGTGACTGTTTAATCGTTAGTTCCTACATATAATATACAGGGTGCTTTCTAGCAAAAAGACAGATGCAATATAATACAATGAATCATTGTATTTTTGTCTTTTGTTAAAGTAAACAAAGATGAAATAATCAATGTGTACAACTATATCTCTTGCTGAAAAGCATCAATAAACTCACATATATCTACATTATCAATTAATTTTGTTGATGCAAACAAAACATAGTATAAACATAATTTAATTGTTATAATAATTAAGCAGATATAAATTTACAAATAGAATAAAATTATTTTACACTAATATAATGATTATACTATAATGGAAAATTGAAGCAAAATACTTGCAACAGATTTTCAGCATGTTTCGTCAACACATGGAATAGCATTCATTTGTTTCTAGGATTGAATATTAACTTTTAATATTAAAATTAATCTAAAAATCTAAATATTAAGATTAATCTACTTAAATATAATATTAAGTATAAGATTAATCTACTAATTGATATGCTTTTTCGATCACAATTTCATATTCTTTGTGTAAATTCTTAATAAACTTGGATATTCTTTTATTCTGCATGATTGGTTTCCAATTTCTTTGCAAATAAGGATAACATTTCTGATAATAAAAGATTGTCAATAAAGTCCATGTACTGAATTCAGGCCACAATACTTCAGTGAAGTGAATGCAAGTGAGTGAAGTGAATGCGAGTTGGAAATCTAAAAGAAAAAAATTTGGGTAAAGTTTTAAATGAAAAAATTCTTTAGAAGAGAGAGCTTAATTACAAGTAAAAATATATTTAAGTCAAAAATGAAATACTTCTTATCTGCCACATTAGGAAATCGCTTAAATTCAGATTTAATAATTCGTATTTCCGGAGAGAAATACGAATTAAATCTGAATTTGGAGACTTGTAAGTGTACAAACAATCAGCAAACAGACTTTCGTCAATATCTTCTGCTATATAAGATATTCTTTACACTCTTTATCATATTATATTTAATTGCTTTAGTTACTTCATCTCTTGCTGTAAAATTAAAAAATATAAAAAGTATATTTTTTTAAATTATATAAAGTAATTATAATTTAAAATTAGACTGACGAGAATAAATCAATTAAAATAAATAATCCTATTTTCAAAGCGGATCTTAATGCTTAAATATTTCAGTGTGACTTTATATAAATATATATTCTGCAAACCGCGCCGAAATCTTTTTTTATCTTGAAACGCAATCATGAACAGAATCAGAATGGTAACATTATATATTAAATTAACAAGCAATTTAATAATATTGATAAGCATACTTTACAACAAGCATCTTTAATAATTTAATGCTATTAAACGTCTCGAAAACTGTAAATAATTTGTATACGTTGTACACATTTCTTTGAAAAAAAAAAAAAAAACTCTTATACTTATTTCTCTCACTAGTTATTGCGATAAATATTGCTGAAGCCTCAGTGATCAAATTTGGAAGACCCGCGCACGAAATTCGAGAGATCCGAGTTCGAAATTCGGCAGAAGTTATATTTTTCGTAATAAATAAATTATGTACAGCTTATGATAATATCAAATTATTAATATATATATATATATGTATATATATATATATAATAATAATAATAATAATAATCTTTCGAAGATTCTTATTAACATCAATATTAAATTACTTGTCAATTTAGTATGATACTACTGCTCTAATTCTGTTCATGATTTCGAGAGAGAAAAAGATTTCGACGCGCACGGTTTCGGAATTGAATGTGTTCACACTTATTTAATCATCAAAATCCGCTTTGACCGAAAATATAATTATTTCTCTTAATTAATAAATAAAGTAAGATGAAGTAAATAAAATAAATAAACAAAATTTTCATTCACATTACAGTGTAAAATCACATTTAATAAAATATAACACAGAGTGTGAACATATCTGTAAATATATTTAAAAGTAACAGTGAATTAATGGCGTTTACGTTTATACAGTTCGATTTACGTCAAAGTTATAACATCGATGCCGATATTATGAAACTGGTCAATCACAAACATTTCATTTTTCAGAAGAATAGTTAAGATTGGCTAGTTTCATAACATCAATGTTATAACTCCAGCGTAAATCAAGTCATATATAAATGTAATTATTTTATTTTCTATTTCTCTAACATTATTTATAAGAAAGAAAAAAGTATGTAATTATAGGTCATATTGATACATGTGTATAATTTCGAATGACAAAAGTTTGATTCTTGTTTAAAATTATAGTTTATATTGATATAAACGTTAATTATTGTAGTATTTACAGTTAAATTATTGTAGTTTAAAGTTAATTAAAATATTTTTTTAATAAAACTTTTAGTAATTCATAAACAATTGTCGGCCCTTTATTTAATTTTTTCCTCAAGTGTTCATAGTTTCCCCACTCTCTCTTACTTCTTGACTCATACATGTATATTAAGATATCTCGCTGCGCTTGTCTTATTGCCGAGACATTACCGTGTGTCTCCAGATAAGAATATAATTTAAATGTAAGAATACTTTATATAATACAATATCAACATTTGTTATAAAACAGTATCGTCATTCGTTCAGTAAAATCGTTCTTTTCATGCGCAATTACAAAAAGTTTTGTAATTGTTTTACATGGACAGTAATTATATAAAACAACACAGAATAGTTTGCTAAAGTAATCAAATATTTAGCTAGATACAGATCAGAAAATTATTCTATTATGTCATCAAAATAACTATGGAAGACGTTCAAGCTGGTTGCTTGAATATCAAAACTTTGTGCAATATTTCTGATTACGTCTGAATAGCTTATAAATTAAATTTGATAATCCAACAATATTATTTTTAGATCTGTATCTAGCTAAATTTTTAAATACTTCATCAAAAGCGTTCTTTCCATACATTAAGAAAACATAGTTTAGAAAGAAAACGTTTTCGTTCGTATTCTCAAATAAGTCATACACGAACCACGCGATATAATTCTTTCAAGGTAAATTGGAACAGAATAGCCATCATCCCGCGAGCGAATCAGAATTTCGTTGGCAGGTAATCTTAAAAATAAAATCTACCGCCCTTTTAACAAGTAGTCGGTGCGAGGATAACATGCACGAGACTTTATAATTGCATTCTCTCTAGTCGAACACGAGCATCCGGTTCTTGTTACGACATACGTTTTGTCCGGTTATGTGACTGCGCTAGAAATTTATGGCCACTAAAACGCCTCGCCGCTTGCGAACGCCTTTCGTTATTCCGTGAATACCTTTAATTAAACGACTGACGTCCACATAACCCTTCATTTAACGTTATAAAAGCCGCGCAATCGTACGGAGCTTTCGCTCATTCGTAAAATCATGAACTCGTTGACCAGCAAAATGATGGTCTCCTTTGATAAAAGTTATCTCATAGTCATAATGGAATATATTTTGTACTGACTAATTCTTGAATCTCAACTCAATATGATCTCTCTGGAACTACACATTATGTTTTTACATGCACGAATTACACATTGGACCTTTTAGATTTAATCAAATATTTTTACATACAACTCTGAAAAAACTATATATTTCTTTACCAATTTTTTTCCAGAAAAACGTCAGACATCAAGGGATATGACTATATAATCAAAATTCAAGTTTGTTTATAAATTACAAATGCAAAAATGTTTAAAAAAGAACTTTCAAAAAAAGTTAAATGATTTGAAATTTTTTCCAAGTTTCACAGATTTACGTGTTCTAGGAAAAAACCACTTGAGTACAAAAATACTTTTGTCCCAAAATCATTTAAAATCGTTTCTAGAAAAAAACCTTTATACTCTCTAAATCTGAATCAGTGGATAGTCACTAATTATCCAGTGGCATACTTAGCATTAATAATCAGTGAAGTTCAACTAAAAAAGGAAGAATACTTGAGCATTATATAACTAAAATATTGACATTTGCACGTTAATTTCAATCTTTCAATACCGTATTTATTGAATTTTAAGCACTAAAACAAAATTAGTTAGATTATTCATTAGGGAAAAGTTCGTGGCGTTTTTTTAATACCATCTAATGGGAAAAACGCCACGAACTTTTTTCCATACCTAATATAATAATAAAGATTAGCTAGATTAGAGATATTCTATCTCATATTTAATTCACTGATTACCAATGGCATACTTGGCACTGATATCAGTGATTATTCATTGATTCAGATTTAGAGAGTAAAATTGATAGTTTTTTACTAATGGAAAAAATAATTAAAATAAGTAAAAATAAAATGTTATACAATATTGATGTAAACACAACATTTTCACCTATGCTTATAACGTATGAGGAAAGGTTAATTATGTTGACGTTACATCGTGACCTTTGCGCGAGAACGTAATGTTATGGAGCACTATTGTTTATTACTGACATCATTAACCTTTGACGCTTAATATAATGTGATAAAGCAAATTATACTGTACATATGTCGATAAACACATCGAGAGTAAAAAATGTATAGTTTAAATAGAAAACTTAATGATGCTCGATATTATTAAAAATTATATTTCTATTATTTCTATTTAAAGAGAGATTCTTATAGAATTTTTCTATATTTTATTAAAAAATATATACTTTTTTTTAATCATCAATAAAGTGGTATAATTAATAATTTAGTTCTTATCTTTATGTCAACGACTTTAAATTACAATATATTAAAAATTATAATAAATTCTTTGAAAAATCAAGTAAGTGCGGAGAAATAAATGAATTATCTCTACATTTAAATTTTGATAAAATTTAAATTGAAAGATTTTCGTGTTACATTTTTTAATGAAAGAGAAGTGATGTTCAAATAAATTTTTATTCAATTCCGAAAGTCAAATAGTCGAGCAAATGAAAGAAATTGCAAATGTCTTATTTCAGTCTTGTATATTCATCGACGTCGTACTTTCTCGAATACGAAGATCTAAAAACAATTGAAAAAGCGCTCAAAGGGTTAATTATGGCGAACGGCGGTTCAAGAGACGATATCGAGAACGTCAAGATGACGGTCAATATCGGCGCTCTGTGAAAAGTAGCCCAAGAAATGCACGCTTGATCTTTTATTCATGTCACTATCGACCAGGACCTCGTTCTCGTGGCTCGTCCTGTCTTCCCGCGTCCAACCCGCATCCGGCTGTTACGCCGTTCGGGACGGACGTGTCATTTTGCGATAACACTCGCATGTTGCGACATGCGTGACATGTGAAGGGCTGATGCCCCGCAGCCACCCTCGATGCTCCGTCACGTATACGATGAGAGTGCACTCTTCACAGGACATACACGTCTTTCACAAATACGAAAGAATTGCTCATAAATTCTTGTATCGACGGCAAAAAGAAAGTTATATTCAAGATTTAATAAGCGAATAAAACACATTATCCATTATTTCAATATAAAATAACGATATATTGAGTAAGAATAATGGTAATTCAAATTAAGTTAAATTTGACACTAGATTTAACAGAATACACTTATTATTAAATCATTACATTGCATATATTTGGTAACGAAAAAATCAACCTCACATTTTGAAAGAAACATATGTCCGATTTAGACTTTTCGCAAGCAAATATAATTCTGAAACAACTCTAAAATATCGATAAAAATACTCGTATAAACAAGATTATTGTACGAAGCATAGTTACAAGTTCGGGTAGACAATGAGTATGTAATACCGATAAACAATATGGATAGAAGAAGAGAAGATAACGAGCTATTCATCGGCCATTACGTTCGTGATCTATAGCCGAGATATATTGAGAATTAATTCTACAGCCTATTCGTCTCTCTGTGCGTTTTTGTTCGGACGTTTTGTTTAGAATGCGCATTTATTGTTATTTTTTCTATTGGCGCGTGTAATGCATACGCTATATGAAAAGTATTTTCAGTGCATTACTGCGTTACAAAG
>Ga0157364_1005975_pt1 | contig 12451 bp, 7 predicted proteins | sample AttsexASBM2_FD_111476 | JGI IMG/M metagenome (GOLD analysis project Ga0157364, IMG submission 111476) | Fungus gardens microbial communities from leaf cutter ant in Ribeirão Preto, State of São Paulo, Brazil - Atta sexdens ASBM2 | ecosystem: Host-associated > Fungi > Mycelium > Unclassified ...
GCTCAAAGAAGAGGGTGAGTTTACCTAACGGAGGGTACTACTTGCTCGCACTACCTTTCGAGAAAGACGAAGGGAAGAATAAGAAAGAGTCGACAGAGTAGAAAGCGCTATTAGCGAGGACTCCGATCTGCCTGTACTCGACAGATTTCTCGAAAACAATTTATTCCTTTGTCGTTTGTAATCCGGGATAAAGGATCTTGAGATAACGAGGCTTCCTGCGCACGCGTCGCTTATACACGCGCCATACAAAACATGAAATATGCGAGAAACCGTCATTAAGAATCGGTGCGGCTTATGAAATCGTTAGATTGCGTCAATCGCAGACGGAAGGATCAGTCGAGATCCTTCTCATCTAAATATATCGAAAGAATATTGTTAAGAAAATTAACTCGGAGAATATTAATAAAGGATTGTGTTGAGACAACGAGAACAGTTTTGCGGGTTAAAATGAGTGTGACAAAATATTGTATTTATTTAAGGAATGAAAAATGTTTACATAATGTAGCTTTTTGTGGTAACAAAAAATATGAGAATACGTAAAATATTTATATAGCAAAATATAAAAATTGAAGAAATAATAAGATGTATTATCTAAATGAATTTAATTATTATACTTGTGTTTTGAAAAAAAATTTGATTGAGTATCGATTAAATGTAGTTTTCAATATTGTGTATTATAATTTATTATACCATATATAAATTATATTAATTAAATTATGCAATCGTAGATTGTTTAAAACCTTTGTTGATTTTACTTTAAAGATAAAATAATTTTTTTAATTTAACAAATTTTTTGAGTAGTCAAATTATTTGAGTGCACGAGGAAAAAAATGAAATTATTTTTTTCTTCTATTTTAAATAGCATAACTAATTGGCATTCACGATCTGTGCAGTTACCGTACTATTTTCTAAGAATTGATATGTATTTTTAAAACTGCTGTAATTTGTAGTATCTTAGTCAAAGCCAAAAATTCAGAAACAAATCGCAAACGGGTTAAAAGTCACTGATTGATAGTTGGGAGATTGAGATTTGAATATGTACTCATATTCGAAGTTGTTGCATTTAGAGAGATTTTTACACAGTAATATTCAACGCGGAGTTTCCGCGCAAGTCGCGTCGCACAACTCTCTCAATTTGCTCCCGCGGGAAAAGTCCCGCGCGAATTCATTTCGCCGACTTATTTTCCCGCGGGAGTCGCTACGGGAAGTAATCGTGGCCTATGACCTCGATGGAAAATCTGGGCGAGCAAAAAGTCTCGTGGGATAGATATAGATACACGGATCCTGCAGCATACATGCACGCGGCGAAAAGGGGACGGCGTAAATCCGGCAACCAAGCCGTCATGTAATATCGCTTCTAATTCCTTTAATTAAATATACGCGCTAGAGAGAGATAGAAAGTCTAGGTTCAATCCGATAGGGCTATACGCTTCGCGAGTTGTAAAATCATAATGTGGAAACGTTGAGCTGCGCGTGTCCGGGAAAGGAAATAATTCAGGCACATTCGATCGTTCGGAAAGGTCGTAAAAATACGACGCTCTTGTATTTGTCAATGTTCTATCTCTAAAAGAATCTCAAGTTTTTAAGCAAATCGCAATTGCAACATTTTCTCTATTAAAATGCATCATATAACAAGATTTAATACAAATTAAAAATAAATGTTTAGAAAGGCTATAAACCAAATAACAACAAAGTAAATATATAAATTAAGAAATAAATATAATTATCATGATCTAAAGCAAACAAATAACAAACGTTTTGAGCCCGATCGGGTCATCTGTATATATATATATATATAAACATAATTAAATAGAATAGATAAACTAAATTAATATACTTAAATTAAATGGATCAATTAATAAAATAATACAAAAAAAATGGTTATCTGTAAAATCATATCCTGTCATCGTGAATATTATGTCCGCAACAATATAGCGTAAATGTTAGATGTCAAAATAATAAAAATCCATATTGGTGTCAAAATGCGCAAAATATTCACAAGCATCGTAAAAAATTCTCGTTAAAATCTATAAAAATAGTGAAAACAAATATTACACCAATACATTTTTATATTTAAAGCAAAGAAAACTCCAGAGCATTAAGTACGAAGATACTGAATATAAAGCAATGAAAGTCTTTCTAAACATTTATTTTTAATTTTCCCTATTATTTGAGGAATTAAAATTTAGTAAAATTGGGGTTAATCTCTTTCTCTCTCTTTCTCTCTCGAATTTATGAGAAAAAATAAGGGCTATTATTAAAATTCCACTAAAATTAAAAACTTTAATAAATGCAATTTCATTATTTCAGCTTGAAATAGAAATTTACATGAACATCTACGAAGCGGATATAGGAATATATTCAGAATATACATACTTTTCGTTTTATTAATGAAAAACTGTCGCAATCTCTAAAACGTCCAAAAAGCATTGAACATAGTTTGAAATTGATTTGCTTGATCTCTAAAAAATTTCAATTTTAAATTTAAACAAGTAGCTATGACAACGTTTTTCCTTATTATTTTTAGGAATTAAAATTTGAAATCATTATTAATTTGGAGTTTGTGAGAGAGTAAAGAATACATTACTTTTTGGAAATTTCACCATGATTAAAAATTTTAACAAATATAATTTAATTATTATAGTTTAAGATAATAATTTAGATCTTTTTTTTGAATGTTTATAAAACGGATATAGAGGAATATTCTATATATATATATATTCTTCATTCTGTCCATCTTTCTGTCGAAAATCTTTAGGATTTTCAAAAGCGTGCTTCGTATACAGATCGAAATCATTTCGATCGAAATCGGATCCCAAGAGAAACAAGCGAACCGGGTGGCCCCTCTCATTTCGGGATGTTTCTCGCTACTTTTCTACGATTGAATTTCCGATTCACGTAAATCCTATCGCCGTCGTGAGATCTCTTCACTGCCGACAATACATTGGAATAAAGAAGTCGGTAAGAGGAGCGTTCTCTCGCGGTTCGGTTTATCCCTGGTGATCTGGAGCGAAGGATGTTGTGCCTCACGAATTTCACATTTCGCCCCTTCTCGCTCCGTAACCTCGACTATCTCGTATGCGAAGCAGCCCCCGGGTCAGGTCCTGTTCGAGTGTTTACGCAATAGACGCTTTTGTCCATCGAGCGATGAGCATCATTGTCTGTCCATCTGTCTGTCTGTTTACCGAATAGATATCCGCGAGAGTGGCAGGATAGAAGACCCTGTTCTCTCATCCTCCTTCCCTCTCATCTCTCCGTCTCTGCTCTTTCTCTCTCTTCCCCGTCGGCGACCTCTCCAAACTCGAAGATGTACTTTTGTGCCTTTATGAGAGAAGCTCGCCCGAGCCTCGTTCCCTCTTTTGTTCTTTGTCCGCTGCGGAGGTTTTCGTTTCCACGGTAAGAAGAGCATGAGGAGGGAGAGACGGAGGTTCCCGGTAGGATTTTGCAGGACCTTTTCATCTATATCTTCCCGATTCTCTCTCCCGCCACTCCCATTCTCGCTTTTACTCCTCCGGAGAGGGTTTTCGATTTCTCGGGATGCACCCTTAGCTCTTCAAGAACTATTCTCCAAGACAGGTTACGTACTGGTTCCTTTTAGAAACGACAAGGACCTGTATAAGCGAACTCCAAAATCGATCTCGAGATTCTGGCTGTTAAAGCTAAAGCTTGTTTCTAATTGGATGGACGCTTGTCTAAGTACCGTCGAGGTCGCGAGGGACTTTGCAAGGCGAGCCTATTCCTCATAGGGTCTGAGTTTGAAGTACGCAAACGTAACGATGAGTGCTGACTCAGATTTACTCATTATTTCAATTATTCTTCTCGTGGATATAAAGAGCCAACTTTTGTATTATTTACGGAGATTTACATAAAGTTTATTGATGCGTAGTTTTGTCTCTAAATCGTTATTGTTCGATATTAATATTAAACATTTATTCATGTATAAAAAAAGGATGAGAAAATACGTAAATTATCTTCTAGGTTTATGATATCTATGTATATATTACGTATATATATAATTTTACAATTATGGATTATCTCTGTATTTTGCGGATTATTATTTGTAATCGGGAGGAAATAGTTGGATTGTTGATTGTGAAAATGAAAACAGTTCGCACCGCTGTGTTAACAATGAAAATAAATCGCATGCAATGTCTGTTTGCGAAAACCCAGTTGCCAGATTTATCTGTCAACAAATTGTATTTAAACTGTCGACCGCCCGTCACGCTCACCCCTATATTACATATATTTTCAACGCGAAGACTGCTCTCATTGATTTCGATAATAGACCGAACGAGAGTACCAAAATCATCAGCCATCCATGATAGATGGAAAAGGTTTTAATATTTTTTTATATAATATTGTTATTGTATACCGTAGGTATAATATGTAAAGTCTTTTAGATATATTTACTTTTGTCGTCTGTGAATTTTTTGTGTATAATGTATTTGTATAATAATGAAATCAGTATATGAAATCAGTTAAATTTCTCAAGCTATTCAAGGATTTTCTTATTCTTGCTTAAAATGAAACCTAAAATGAAAAAGGATATCCAACAGCAGTAAACGCGTTCAACGCGTTCAAGAGCGAAATATCGTTCGGGCGCCATTACAGTGGCCATATTTACCCTGATCGTCAGCCTCGTAGGGGGTCTGTATACTGGTGGTGTCCATACCCACCACATAAGTGGCGTACAGACTCTATCAAAAGTACATAATGTACGAGTATCGCTATTACAGCATATATATTTGCTATCAAGATATATTTATTGCAGAACCTGATAGTAAAATTTATATGCTTTGCATTATCCGTATTATTGATATCATTCAATAAAATCAGATGAAATCCAATTTTTTAATATTGTACTTTATCTGATATACTCTTTCTAATCAGGAATAATTTAGTACTAATTACTACAAGCTTAATTAAGTTTTAATCTTTAAGGTAAGATGATCAGAACATTCCAAACAAATTTTATCTTTATAGTTATTTTCTAATAATATGTATAGACTCTTAAATTTACATTATTTATATATTCTACTTATGAGCTAAGGGAATATAAAAATGATGAACTTTAAAATTTCTGGGGAATATTTTTTATTTTTCCTTTTCTACAAGATTTTTAAGATAATATATACGTGAAATACTGTAGTCGCTTACTTACTTAAAGGTTAAATACTATATTTCTCTAGACATTATTTCTTCTCTCTCTCTTTAATAGACATGAATTGCTTTTGCGAGTTTTAAAATTGGTGCATAAGGAATTCACTTAGAAAATGGATTTGATAAAATGTTAACGTAGGAACACTTTTCATGTAATTACATTTTATTTGATGAACATGTTTAATGTAATTTATTGAATCAATCGTAAAATGGTGATATCATCGATACTCGAAGAAGACCGTCACTCGAATAAAAATTCTTGCTCTTGTGATGTTTTTCCTCTTTCTCACCTTGAATTTTTTTTTTTTAAGATGACAAACCGAAAATGGAAAATTTTTTTTTTACCCGATTCCCACGCTTCGCCACGTGGCTGAAGAAAAGATGCGAGAATTCTCTTTTCATAATTCTTATTGAAACGGCCTACATCTAATAAATCATTGCTAATAAGCCATTTTTCGCTTCTTTCTTTTCATATCTCATCTTTTTTTTCTTATGGATATGGACACGAGCAAAGAAAACAAATAACTGTCGTCATTGTGCTGATAATGCTAATAATAAATAATGTGTTATATGCTACAGTAGTTAGTACAAACATTATTAGCGAATGACGAAGAAGTGAATAAAAATTGTCCGTAAATATAGGCACAACTGTGATATTGCCGGGCACGAATTTATCGCGATGAAGAAAGTGGAATGTCAAGAGGTACGTCAAAAGAGCGCCTGCTTTGAAGCTTTTATACTCTTCTTTATTTAATGATTAAACTTTATAAAGATAAAATAAAAATTACAATCATTATAAAGAGAATAATTTAGAAATAGAAAGAATCGAGCCAAGAATCGAGCAAGTAGAACTTAACTACTGAGTAGGTCATTTGGATTCGAGTGAAAATTTTAATCGATTTCTATTTTTGTATGGTTAATATTGCAGAGTTGAAGTGAGGGGGTAAAAAAACTTGGAATCTTTCTCTGTCGATCACTGCAATGAAATTGTTTTGTTGTCTTAACGCTAATTGTAATAAAAGTTTGGCTTAGATAACTTGAACTTGTCAAATGTAAATTCGATAGATTTTTGAAAATTTGTTTTCAGTAAATGCCTATTTATTAATTCAAGTATATGTGTTGTTTTCTTATATAATTAAAACATATATTCATTATCAAAAAAGCATTTTTATGAAAGAGGCGTCTTGGTGAAACAATCGCTCTATTTTCTCGGAATTATAAAATCGTGAGTAAATAATGTTGAAATCATATTTAATATAACATATTTTCATTGCATTTTTTTTTTAAAGAAGAAAATATCCGACTTTCATTTTTTCGAACATGTATACAAATGCTCCCACTTTAGTTGCGCAAATAGTTATACTTTTTGATGAATGAATCAATATAACATACATATTTTTTCTTAAAGTTCACGTTTTCTCCCTTTAAAACATTACTTATTTTTATCTATATTTTTTTTCATAAAGATGATTTTTTTGAAAAAAAAAATTGATTATTTCACTCTTACAAATTATTCTTTAATATTTTTTGGCACAACTTTTTCCGTTATCAAAATCTTTCTATATTTTGATATTTCGATTCTATACATTTTGGCATTTCATTTAAAAAAATAAAAAAGAAATATTTTCTATTGAGATTTGTGGTGATTACAAAGCTAGTTAAACCACGCCGTGGGTGATTTGGACCCAGACATAAATTAAGACTTCAAAACGAGACATGTAATTGAAGGTTAACCATAAAATTGAAACTTTCAAGACTCGTCGTTATATTGATGATTATATTGATGTGACGATTTTTTGTAGTCAGATAGTTTCGGGATTGTTCGAACACACTCGAGAAGTGAATTTCTACTTCAAGCAAAAGATTTTTTAAAAATCTGTATCGACATTTCTCGCTGCTAACAGCCCTATGACTTTTTGAAGCGATTAACATTTACAGGCTTATGTATAAACGTTTCGGCGCGTAAATTACTGGCGGAATTAATTACGTGACGCGCGCGCGCGTTTCGTCGCAACGAGTGCGTGTAATGGGTTTAACGCGATGAGGCTATGGCCGAATTTGCCCCAGATGGACGCAGACCATGGATTGAGATGAACTCCGCGGGTGGGTGAACATGGAGGGAAGGGGGAGAGAGAGAGAGAGAGAGAGAGAGAGAGAGAGAGAGAGAGAGAGAGAGAGGGAGAGAGAGAACGAGACAGAGAGGGGGAGGGAGAAGGAGGGAAAGAGAACGAGAGAGGGGGGGAGGAGAGGCAGACAGACAGATGGAGAGCACAGGATAGATAAACCCAAAGCTGGGAGAATTAGTAATGCAACCAGCCGTACATACTGCTTTACGCGCGCGTGCACGTGCCGGCTGACCAATCAAAGCCTCGCGGCACTCTATGAAGCCTATCAGATCCCTTATGTTTCCTAGAGGCTCTCTCGTTACGTGCGAGGGCATCCGATTATGTCTGTGCCCGCGCATACGTGTGTTACGAACGTGTGCACGCCATACAGGGCGTCCCATTAACTTCGTCCCTTCCCACACTCAATTGAATTTTAATGCTGGCGATTAACTGCGCGACGCCGGCGGTTTATAATTTAAATACGACAACGCAGCGTCGCCGTCCAGTTCGTAAGAATTAATTATAAACGGGCGAAAGTGTGGGTGAGCATGGCGGTAATCAATGCGCCGGTCATTTTAAACAAATCGTTACTTGATGAAATATCGATGAGAGCTGGCGAGTTTAAGCTTCACCGCAGCAGCTCGCGCGATGTCCGGTCGGTGAACGACCTGCCCCCTCTACCCCCCCTCCCCCTTCTCTCTCTCTCTTCCGTGACCGATTAATATAATCCTTGTCTAATTGCAAACTGCGTAATGATGATATCGTCATGAACCAGAGGAAGGTGCGATGTATATACGCGCGCATGTTCTGGCTTCCTGGCCGCGGGAGCGTTAGTGCTTACAACGTGTTTTATTCATTCTGTCTCGCCATGCGTGATTGAATTTTAATAGCCCCTATTAATTGTACAGCTTTTGCGGTTGGAATATAAATATGGCAATGTGGTGCGCTTCACCGCCGGATAATAATTCATTCCGCGTGCGTGAAACAGTCAATTACCGGACGATAATCGTTACCATGATCGCGGTATAATTTGTCAGTGGGCGATACGACCAGGTTCTCTGTTTTTAATTGTGTATAATCATCATTATTCATATTTCACCTATGAAAAGCGCTAGTTTCGTACACTTGAAGAATTATTTTCCTAATAAAAGTAGAACGCAAAACATGCATTTTTTAATTTTTTGACATGATTAAAATGCATTTGTAATAATAATAATGTTATTATTATTATTCGTAATTTATTTTATATATATATATATATAATATTAGTAGTATTATTCGTAAATAAATAAGAATGCACTAAGCAAACATTTTCGACTCAATTATTATTATTTCTTTATTTGCTCGTTTTAAAGAATAATGTAATACAGTATTGATATTATATTCACAGTGTTTTCGAAAGAATTGCGGTCAGTTTAGACTGATCCCTTTTTAAAGATCTATTTTTCATATATTTTTTATGAGTTTTATTGCCGCTACAGGAGTGCAGGGGCGAAATGTGCGTTGAAAGCGGTTAGACGATTGAAACCGGAGAAGCCGACGAAACGCTTGCCCACTCACCGTCGTTGATGAACAATCCGAATTTTAAAAGGCCAACTGTCGCCCGCTCGTCTGACTTTGTTCGGCAAAGGAAATCCGCTCTCGTGTGCTTTTAATTTCAATATTTTTTTTTTTCGTTAAATGTATCGATGATGCGCCCATATTCGAGTGTACTACTTCGCATCATGTATTTCCACCGATTCCATATGCCATTCTCATGTGCCACGGCCAGATCTATTTGGTGAATATTTCCCAACGACGAGAAACGAAGCGCGTTCCCTTTTATTTTCAAAATCGGACACGCGCGTTAAACTACTTTTGTATCGCCGATACATCTCCGGTGGTTTCTATTTTGAAGCAGAGAAGAGGATGGTAGCGCAAATAAAATTCTTCTCGCTCACGGCGACGCAAATACTGTCAGCCGGGCCGACGTTTAAAAACGCAATCGCCGTAACTGAAAATCGAAAGCTGCGCGCTTTCAGGCGATGTATCGACAGATCCATCTTACTTCTCATGGGCGTACCTAGCCTCGAGGGGCGACGTGTCGTTTCGCGTTTTGAAAATCAACGAAATCGCCGACGGGCGAAGGATTAAATCCTGCAGTGCTGTGCCCAAGCTTTTGGCAACTTTAGCCACGGGCTTATTTGCACACCTGAACTCTTCCCCGATATAATTTAAGCGCGCTATTAATAATGGCTTTTCCGTGCGGTTGTCTACGTTTTTGAACAACAAGATTTCTATAGTGTTTTCATCTATTTGATGGCGTTGCATACAAGATATGCAAGAAGAAGCACTTTCTAAAGTCGAATTTGTGCGATTGTTATATAACTGTCACGACCGAATCATGATTATTATTTATAAATACTCTATAGATCAATATTGAATTGTAGTATTACCTAACCAACAAATACAAATGATCAACGAACGTTGAAAGGATATTTTTTCAATGACTTGATGTTTTATTGAGCAGAGATATGAGTCGTGATGATTAAATAAGGATATATTGCAGAGGGAGATATATCGCACGAAAAATAAATTGGACGCTCGCCCGATAATTTACTGATGAATAAACATAACGCGGACATTAATACCGGCACCGGTCAATAATAAATAAATTGGATGCGAAACGCGGAAAATTGTAATGTATTTACGCGTCATACTTTCGCGTGGCAACCTGCGTTTATATTCGCGCTCCGAAAGTTTTTATTAACTTCCGCGTACCGCGTAATGTTCCCACGGTAATTAACCCGGGACAATAATTCTCGCGGCTGCGGGAATAACCCAGTGCGATCCCGTTTCTGTTTCGTGCGAAGCTATTTGAAATCAATTTGTTAAGTTTACGCGTACGCTGAGTGAGACTGTATCAAATTCCAAAATTAATTTTTAATGCTTCTATGAGATTATTACAGAGATACTTTGTAATTAACTATCTTTTCAAGAGATTATTTATTATTGGTATAAAATTCTTTTACCTCTTTTATCCTAAGTCATTTTTAATTAGATTATACATGCTTTTGTGCAAATTGAAAATTATTATAAATTCTCGCAGGTACTCTTTACAGTAGTTCATTTGAACTGATTGCATTTACGGTTCATGATAATTTTATCATTTTTTTTAGCGTTTCTCTTATGTTTTTAATTAATATTAATTTTTTTTTTTCAAATAATTTCTAACTTTCCTTTTATTCGAAAAATTTTATTTATATATGCTTCTTGATGTTTCCATCATTATATATAACTATATAACTATAAATATCATAAGATTGATTGTTTGCGTCCAACGGTAATATGAATGGATGTGAAATCGGTTGTGTAAGATTGCTATTCGCAAACGCTTGGGACGACCGAGATAGAAACGTTGCGCATCATAACAAACAGCGTCAACGCTTTTCGAAAAGATTGCAAGTAACAAGTAAACTGTAATTCCGTTTGTGCGATGACATCAATTCGACGCAGCCGGGGCATCCCAGCTGGCCTCAAGCGATTGGCATCGACGGACGGCCGGTTGCCGGTTTGTTTTTATTGAGTAGTTACTCCCGCGGAAAAAGAGGAAGCGAATATAACTAAACGCTTCGCAAAAGTACCCCGGGGGTTCTTTAGATCCCATCAATCGTGATCTGTCCGTTTTCATCGCGATACGTTTATCTCTCTTCCAGCTTCTATCAATCGTCCGTTCACATCACGCGATCGACTTAATGCAGTAGTCCGAAATATCGTTTTCGATACAAATTTTTATTTTGATCTATTCGTGATATACGCCACTCTTCTACGCTCGCGACAAATCCAACGGTGAATTTATTTGCGATTTTTATCGTATGGAATATATGAGAAAAGAAATTCGCAAAAGGCAAGATGGTAAAACGTGACTCCATTGTTCTCGACTTATGCTGCCTTTTCAAATGATTAGGGTTCTCGAGTGTGCGCCATCATACGTAGGGGAAAAAAATTGGCAATTAATACATTTCTGTCGTATGTTGGCCTCCCCTCCCCGAAATCGAATCGAACCGTCGCGACGCCATCCTCTGCGGTGCCACGTATGCTGAAAAAAAGAGCTGAGCAGAATCGAGGGAAGGACGAAATTTCGTAAATCGAGTTGGCCTTCCCCTGGAGGGTGTCGGTGCGTCTGTCCACCATATTGATCGTGGAAGCGGTAGATACCCTGCTTGCCTATACGCGCGTGTATGTATGCATAGTTGTGTGTGTGTGTGTGTGTGTGTGTGTGTGTGTGTGTGTGTGTGTGTGTGTGTGTGTGTGTGTGTGTGTGTGTGTGTGCGCGCGTGCGTGCGTGCGCGCGCGTGTGTGTGTATGTATATATATATATATATATATATATATATATATATATGAAAGAGAAAATATATATACCTCTTCTCTTTATATGTATGAGCGCATATCATATACATATACGCGTGTATGTATATCTGTTACAGGACGGTTTTAGGGGTGGTTTTCACCCTCGAAGAGGATAGAGAGCGGGGCAAAGGGGGACGAGTGAAGGGTGCTGACGCTGGCACGAGGGTGGGCGAGAGGCGGCTTTACTGCGGAGGGAGGGTTAGAGGGCTATCGGGCGGCGGGGTGGGATGGTAGTATAGAGAGTGGCTGGGCAAGGAGGGAGATGAGGGATTCTGGTGGCGTTGGAGCCGACACTCGCGGGTGCCGCCGTTACCATGGTTACCACCACCCTCGCTGTGAACAAGCCCTCTACGTCATATTGGCATAGTATATTCCCCGCACCATAAAGCCAAATAATCTACCGAGTGATCCAATCTGAGAGACTCCCTGTCTAACTCGCGCCCAGCCAACTGCACTTTCGTTCGCAGATATTGAACATTCGCACGTTGGTTGTGACATGTTCCCGCTTTTGCGCTATGTTTAATGGTTGCAATGATAATTTCAAATACATATCTTTTCCTGTTGAGTTGGTACTAAAATTATAATTGAAATAGATAAAATCGTTAAATAAATGGCGACTTTAAATATAAATATGTATATTAGATAAAATAAATTGATTTTTACTTGATGTTACATCTACTATATTGATTCAATTTATTCTGTTTTGAACAAATAACTATATATATATATATATATATATATATATATATATATATATATATATATATATATATATATATAAAAATATATATAAA
>Ga0157364_1005976_pt1 | contig 12450 bp, 10 predicted proteins | sample AttsexASBM2_FD_111476 | JGI IMG/M metagenome (GOLD analysis project Ga0157364, IMG submission 111476) | Fungus gardens microbial communities from leaf cutter ant in Ribeirão Preto, State of São Paulo, Brazil - Atta sexdens ASBM2 | ecosystem: Host-associated > Fungi > Mycelium > Unclassified ...
AAATAAACTTTTTGAGGTTGAATTTGAGTTTCTGATGATAAAAGTAAATACTTTAATAAGCTAAATTGAAATAATAAAAGACTAATGTATTATTATTACGTGATAATGTACTATTCATATAATTTTCTACCTTTGTCTGTAAGCTTGACGCTGAATATCCGAACCATGTTCGATTTCGTGTCGTTGCAAAGAATCTGCTTCCATAGCATCGTAATTTCTTTCTCTAAGCTCTCGAGCCTTCCTTTCGACATCTTGTACGTATATTCTTTCTTGCTCTTCGAATCTTCTCCTCGACAGATCATAGGCTGGATCGTCACGTAGCCTTAATGACTCTACATTTGCTTGATCGATTGGAGGACGTTCCGATATGTACACAACGTCACCAGGAAGCGATGCTAGGCCATCGTTTTTTGTGTTTTGACGATTGAATTGCCATTGATTTCTTCGAGTTGGATCTGCGCTCCAAGCTTGTTTTCTTCCATTTGATGTAATTACTATTTGATATATTGATTTTGTTAATAAATCACAAATTTTCTTTATATAGAAATAATTTTCTAAATTTTATAAAATACAGTAAAACTGTGAATGTGATTATAATATTTACAAAAAATTATTTTGAGAAAATTCTCTATCTGAACGCTTGAAAATGAAATAAAGTTAAGAAAGAATAATTACTGTCAATTGCAGGTGGTTTCCGATGAAGATGTCGTTTCGGTCGACCATCGGATCGAGCAGTTTCCGACGAATGAATTCTACGTTTTCTAGGTGCCATGTAAAATGGGCAGCCTGGACATATACAACAGATGATGAGCGCCGCTATGGCCAACAACATTAACAGACCCAGAATAATCAGTAACCACAAGAGTAGCTTATTCTCCGCTTTGTACACAGTCTGAAAATGAACTCTGATTTCTCATTTTTCTAAAATAGAAAATTATCAAATTGGAATAAAAGAAAAATATAATTTATAAAAATGCTATTTGTCAAAATTTTAAATGCAAGATAATTTGATCCTTGAAATGAATAAAATAATAATATAATATTTATAAACAATTTATTGCGCATATAGAAAGTTAGAAAAATATTTTTTAATATATCTAAAACTATTTAAACGTAATTAATAATTGAACTAATTAAAAAATAAATTAAAGAATACAATTTTTTATGAAAAGTGCATCAAGTAATATAATTTTGAATATAAACTGACGTGTTACGTGATGAAGTTAACGAATGTGGGCAATTAGCGTTTACTCACTACTTCGTTGTCATCGATGATCGTTTTGTTTACATAGGTCTCCGTGCTGTCTCCCCCATTGTGAATTACTCCATCGATTGGAAGTTTCGTGGTAGACTCGTAGTCTGTCATAGACTCATTTGTGGTACCTGTGCTGTTGATGATGCCCACTCCATTCGCGGCTAATATGTTACGAATTTTTTCCACATCCACCAGAGGGGTGCCGATTTCGGTTTGTTCGACGCGGGCAACGATGATCGTTCTATCAGCAGAAGAAAAATATGAAAGTTTTGTGATTGATTAAGTTGAAATATTAATTTAAATTTTTCTAACTTTCATTGTCATTTCAATTTGAAAGAAATACTTCGCAAAAAATTGGAAATGTTTTTTAATTGTTTAAATGTATTTTTTAAAATATAAAATAAATTTCGCTAATTCCATCAACCTTTTTTCTCCCGTTGGGACAGGACTACTTGTTACAGTTTTATTATTTGATACATAAGGACGTGTTTCTAGTACGGTAATTCGTCCACCAGTGATAGTGGCTAATGTTTCCGTAGTTGTCGTTAAATTTGGATGATCTCCCGAAATCACAAACATCATTATGCGAGCTTCCATGGCAGTGCCTCTAATGATGAAGATCTCTGTCTCACTCGCGAGATGAGGTACACCTAGAATATTGCATTAATGAAGAAAAGAGAATAGTAAAAATTATTTTTTGGTTTAAAATTTCAAAACTTTCAATTTTTATTATTTATTTCGCTCGCCCAAGAACTACATTTACTATATGAATATTTACCAAGATCATATGCCCTGGCAGTTAAAGTATATAAAATATCAGCTTCCGCTCGTTTTCTTCGATACCCTTTTATCTCTCCGAATTGTTTCAATCCGGTTTCATTCGGAACGCTTTCCGTTGAATTTGTCGTATCCAGAAATACTGTTGTTTTTTTTACAGTCTCTTGTATTATGTGTTTTGGTTGAACACTTTGTATTTTTTTATGTAATTTTTTCGAAAAATTGTCGTAATTGCTTTGCTTCTTTCGCCTGAATTTGGTGACGGGTGACAGTAACGTCAGTTCTCCGGTAATCTCATTCAAATAAAATTTATTTTCATAATTTCCATGAATCAGTTCATAACGAATTTCATTGTTTGGCGGTTCAGCATCAGCATCGGTGGCCTGAATTAAAATGTTTTTTTTTTCATAGAAATATTGAATATATTTATTGAAAATCTTCTTGTAAATGGAAATCAATTAAAATAAAATTATAAAGAATTTCAAGATTACCTTGATAATAGCAGGTGTTGAAAAATTTGTCAAATCGGAATTTAATGTAAATTCGTAGGTATTTTTCTCGAAAATTGGCGCGTTGTCATTTACATCCAGTAAATTTACTATCAAAGGTACTTCACCCGTGTTACCTTTACCGTTTTCGTCACGTGCAATTACAGTTAATTGTAGCAGCGCTGCCATTTCACGATCTAAAGACGATCCCATCGCGACTGTGATTAATCCCGTATCAGGATCTATTGCAAAAGCATCGCTTTCTTCTCCTATTATGCCTGTATATCGAATACTGCCAAAAAGTCCGGTATCTTTGTCGGTTGCATGCACCTAAAAATAAAATCATGATTTTTTTTCGAAATAATATAACATAAATTGTTAAATATGCAATTATAAATCAAATAATATAAATCAAAAATAGTAAAATCGAGTTTAGAGATTTATTTTTATTATGTTTATTTGAAACAAGCATTAATTATATGTTACCTGAATCACCCGTGTTCCAGCGGTGACATTTTCGGATAATGTAACTTCATAAGATTCTTCGTCAAAGACGGGCGGATTATCATTAACATCTTGTATAAATATTACGACTGTTGCTGATGCTGATAGATTTGTTGCTGGACCAACTTCTTGAGCAATAATCTAGATCACATAAAGCGCTATATGTCTTAATTAAACATTTACTTAAATAACATTTATTTATTGATAAAATTAATTATGCTTATTTCAGTTACTTCTACATAAAAACATAAAAATAATATAACCAAACGACAAAATTGAATTATTTCATTCATTATCTTTGTATTAAGAATACCTTAAAAGATAAACTTTCATGCATCTCGTAATCGATGAGTGTATTGTCTCGCACCATGAGAATAAAATTTGCTGTTCTTTCAGCAACGGTCGGATTTATTTCGAAAGTACCATTATTATTCTGTAGCTTCAACGCGAAAACACCAGCTTTACCGATATCTTCATCATGGACTCTAGTCGAATATTGCTCGGGGAATATTATCACAGAACCTGGATCCAAATTCTCTGGTATCGATGTAACGTAGCTACACAAATAAAATATATGTTAATTGTAAGCATAATTGAATATTATAAACATGTAACGATTCAATATCCGGAAAGTTCGAGTGCCGACTAACCTATGTAATTTAATAAATATATACTAAAATTTAAATTTTCCGCGTTTAAATTTTCCTTCAACATCGGCACGAACTTTCCGTACAACCCAATATTAAGAAATTGTATTATTTATTACAAACAATATAACGCGAGTACTAGAAAATTAAAAAAGCATAATGACATTATTAACTTGTAAAGTATATAAAGGCAATGGTATTAAGAGATGATGATATTTTATAAATCAGAGTTTAAGTAATTACGAAAAGACATTGGTTTGACTCTTAGATGCTCGTTACTAAAATGATTGGATACCAACTTATCATTCTCAAAATATGGCGGGCTGTTGCCTGGTTCTCCAAGAAGAAAACCGACGTCGACAATTGTTGCCTGAGCTGGCGGCTCGTCCTTAGATCTTCGTATTTCCTCAGCGACAACAGTGAGCACGACCGGTGCACCAACGTGAGTAATTTGCGTGAGTTCCTCTAAAGGCTTCGCAAGAACAATCTCACCTAAACATAGCAAGTAATTTATGTTTGTATAATTTATGATGTTGTATAATCAACCAATTTTTTATTCAACTAATTCCTTCCTTATCCTTAATATATATTGATAATATATATTAATGATTATGAAAAATATTTTTTGAAAAATGATTGTTATTCGATACTTAAATTATACAACTATAACATATTATTGTTATTTCTACTTATTCGCTAACATTCTATACATTTCTGCTTAAAATTTCTCTTAAAATTATTATTTTATTTTAACATTTATTTATCACATTTTGCATATCTCACATATCGTGTAACGTAAGTATACAATTTCTCATTTTTGCACGCGCCCGACTTCTGTGTTATTTCGTTATTTTTGGATTTCGTTATTTTTTGGAGAACCACTGTAACGATGTTATATAGACTATTTTTAATATGAATAAAACATCGCGAAGATAATGGACGCGAATTCTCTTATCCTTGTTACTTCTCCATCTCGCCTCGTATCGTACACGCACGCTGACCGGCAATAATTTTACATAATGTACCCGCGGAATCGACTTAAGAAATCGTTCGCAGCGACGGATGAATGTGTATACCACTGGATATACGTAGAACCCGCACACGCAAGGAGTCGTAGTACGTATCGCATGCTCCTTGCCACGGAATGATAAGCATCGCAGGTTGAAAAGCAGAGAGTGACCCCTGAGAACGATCGATACTTGGCCGTAGACTGTCCAGACTTATTCCGACCACCTTTAGCTCCTTCTGTTTACTTCTCGCCAATTTTTCGCGTTCTTACCTGACTTACTTGGATTTCTATGAAATATCTAATGTTCCGAGAAACGATAATAGTAACAAAAGTTCTATTAGCATAACTTTTATTCGTGCATAACGTAGTTTTTATTTAAAAAAAAAAAAGAAAAAAAACTTAATTTTAGAAAAAAAATAAAATTCTTTATTTGTCAAAATTATTCTATTAATCGATTCTTAATGAAAATATTTGTATATTTTGCTTTTATACGTCATTAATTAGAATACATTATTCATCAATTAGAATACATTATTTAGGATACATTTTAAATCGATAACATTTTTTTTATGAATTTTATTAAGGTTTTATGATTTTTGTTTAACAATAAGATTTTTATGTAAAAAATGATGAATGTTCATGTGAGTTAGTGAATACAAGAATTCATGTGATTTCTTCCGCGGACTTTACGCGGAAAGTAGAACAAATTACTTCGCTATCAAGAAATAAAAGATCGACATCGGTGGAACGGTAGCGAACAAATTTCCCTGCTTAATCATTGTCCGGCGTTTTTCGCGGAATGAGGTCAGTCCTCGTATACCAAAAGGGCATATATGAATCAGCACCGTTACTTCTTTCTGTCATCGAGGTTGTCAGGTGGAAAAGACGCGAGACGTGCGATAGATCGAGGAATTAACGATGACTCAACTTGTCGAGTAAATTAATTACACGTACAATACTAATTTGCATCTGCGATAGGAGAAATTCTTTAATCTTTGAACACGTTCAACTCGAGTAGCATAATTGGAACGCACGCAACCAAGGATTCAGGATAAAATGTAGTACAACGATGATGAGAAACTACTTTCTCCTAATTCTCTTAACTTTTCGTCGAACTGCGCGTACATAAGATATTGAAAATTCAACAGTTTCTCACCGGTTGTTTCCGAAATGTTGAAAAATGGTATGAAAGGATTGCCTTCGGACACTAGACCATACGTGATTTCACGCGGTACTCCTTTATCTCCATCTTCCGCGTGAACTCGTAATATTACATCTCCCTGGAACAAACGAAAAAGAAAAGAAAAGTTATTGCGATTAAATAATAATAATATTAGTAATGATACGGAAAAAGCATATCATTTTTATTTATGTAAGATAAAACACAGACAGAACACTCAAATATATCTTTCTCTATGTGAACAACTAAATTAAAGCAAGTTGGAAAGTGATATATTTAACTTACGATTTGTACAGAATTATTAAGCCTAGTTAAAGGAGGTGCTAGGGTAAAAATTGGCGGTACATCCTGTACGTCTTGCACTATAACGACGATATTCAGTCCCGCAATGTTCCTAGTATCTTTTCCGGGTTCCGTGTAAGGATCCTACTTGGAAACATATTCTATCAGTGACGTGCACACTTACGGGCGTAATAATATTGTATGCTTATTCATAGGACAATTATGTTTACCGTCGCGTAAATGGTGAGAGTGTACATCGATTGCGTCTCAAAGTCCAACTCGCCGATTAGCGTAATGATTCCGCGCGTTTGCGTAGGTGTTTGTCGTTGCCGAATAGTGAAAAGTTCTTTCGGTTGCTAAAACGTCGTTGTATCTTTATGTTTCGCCTTACTAATTTATATAAATTTGTATAAATTTATACAAAATAACCATTAAATATGTACCCATAATTCGATGTAAACTGGCTTGCCGCTCCAAGAGTTCGCTCGTACGAGAAGATAATCTAATTCTCTGCCTGGCTTAGCATCCTGTAATACGTTTTGCATTAATTTTTTTAATGTTACTCGTAATGTTACTTGTAATAATAGATTTTTAGAATAATAATAGATTTTATTCTTAGATATGTTATAGCGATAATTAATGATCACGTGCAAAAGTTCGTAGAGCGTTACACCTATAAGGTCGGCATAATTACGCACTAATTAATGTTGTTAGAAGAGCCATTAATAATTACACACCTCAGGTACCATTATCAGGGAAGGAATGTGAGGAAATATTTTATCACGCGAGGTTGTGGCGTTTGTTGCGGAAATGGTAGCCTGCATCGAATTCGAGTCTCCCTTGGTATCCCGAACCCTGACGGCGAAATCGTGAAGACGTCCCGGCATAAGGCGTTTCGTTAAAATTACATTAGCCTGACAGACTTTGTTGTACAATGTGCACGGCAAGTTGTCGATTCTTACAACGGGTGTAATTGTTGCTGGAAATAAAATATAGAAGTCATTATTTTAATTCCTGATTACTGATCGAATTTTAATAACAATCAAGACTTTTGACTATTCTTCTTCTTTTTTTTTTTTTCTTTTTAATTACCGGTTATTTCGAACACAAGAGGAAAGTCTGCATCCTGATCGGTGGCGCGTAATCGAAAAATGACGGAATCGACTTCGGCATCGGCTGGAACCAATACCAATCCCATATCCGTAGATGTGTCGAAACGTGGTCGTGCACTTTTGCCCCAACCGCAAACGAGCCCCAAATAAACCCACGCTTTAAACCATGCTCCTACGAAGGGCATTCTAAAAGAAGATAATATTTTTTCTTATGCCATATATAAAGCGTTGAATATAAAACATTCGGAAGTAGAGGGCATCGAACTTATAATTTTTTAAATCCTTGTTAAATATAATGCAAGTAACAATAAATCGGTAATATGCTATATCTCTATAATCCACGTGTAATCGACGTTAATAGTGAAAAGATGGTAAATTTTGATACGATGGTAGATATCGATTTTATGATCAAGGAATGGGGTCGTGAGTATTCATTGTCGCATCTCAAAACAGTATATTAAGTGTTCTTGTTTTTGATTCACATTATAAAGTATAATATTATCGATATAATCATATAATGAATGGAATCTTAATTTCCTAATGCAATTTTATTTTCCTTTCCTTTAATAATATTGTAATTATATACATCAAGTCATAATACAGTTAATTTAAATTTTGATAAACTTTTTTACTTAAATTGAATAAAATATGTATAATACAATCAAATAAAAATATTTGTCAATATGTTAAAATTCATATATTTAAATATATTATGAAAATATATTATATTTAAATATATTATAAAAACATGTATTATTTAAATATAAGTAAACATGAAATATTTATATTAGGTTGTGGAAAAAGTTTCTTCGTTCTTCTTCTTTTTTAATTTAAAATTGTATATATAATGTCTTCGTAAAAAAATGAACAAAATTTAAATTTAAAAAAGAATTTTAAAACTTGAAACTTTTATTTTCGAAAGGTTACTATATTTTTTGAATTTCTGTGAGTTTCTGTGGTAATTTTTATAAAACTACAAGCTGAAAAAGATGAAAAATTTTTTTTTACTTTGGGGAGTCTCTCCAAAAAAATTTACGAAAATTTTCGACGACCTATCGTGAAAGCTTGAAGCTTTCCCTACAAAATCGTTTTTTAAAAATGTTTCTATGATTTTTTGTTCCTGATTTATTTTTGTTCGCGAGTTAAATAAAGGAGTATTCTGACTTCGATTGCTCATAACTCCGAAAAAAAATTATCATGATTGATTATTTTATCTTTTTATGTTTTTAATTTCACAAAAATATGTATCTATATTTGAGATCTTCCAAAACTTGGCAATCATATATTTTTCTTTTGATTTTGTTCTCTATGTATACATTTTAATTGTTGAAGTATTGCTGTGCATTTAAAAGAAATGCGATCACATTGTGTATATGCATATTTATTATATAGCTGTAATTACCGTAATTTAAAAAACAGATTCTTAAAGCTGAAACTTACTCTAGCGAATAATAATTATAATAAAAATTTCGCAACAATGAAAAACTTTTGCAAAAAAATTTTTTAAATATGAAGAAATTTTTTCCTCGATCTAATATATAAAATATGAAATATTTATATATTTATAAGTAATGAAATGTTAATGAAAAATTATTTTACTATAATTATTATATAATATTATCTATAATAAGTAAATATAATAAAATAATTATAATAAAACGTTCATATTAAATTTACATTAACTTTATAACATATTTTTTTTAATTTTACAACATTATATTTTCTATTATTTTTGAAATATTTTATATAGTATTTTATTGTTATCCTCAATAAGATTTTTTTCATCAGAAATTTTTTTGTATGTCAGTAATATAACATGCGATTGTTAAAGTGAATGTAGAAATGTGGGTCATCAGTCGTACACAACAGAACTAATATATTGTTATGTCTAGTACATCCGTGGCACAGAAACTTTATGGTGACATATTTTACCGCCTATCAGTTGTATTTTTTTCTCTATCTTCAGGCTTACAAAATATATAACAGTAATATAATGTTCTTTTGTGTAGGATGTATTCAAAATATGTAACAAAATTTGAAAATGCATTTTTTAAATAATTGTTTTCTAAAAATATTTCTAGGTTTTTTATATATAATTTTTTAATGCATTAATTATATTTTTGTTTCGAGAGATAAGAAAAACAGAACAGAAAATAAAAATTACTGGAAAAATAAAAGGAACTAAAACATATCTAGTGTATTGTTAATACTGAATGAACATTTAATATATAGATAAACTTATAAAATTGTTTGATCGTCGCTAATTGATTATTTTATCTTTTTACGTTTTTAATTTCACAAAAATATTTATCTATATTTGAGATCTTCCAAAATTTGATAATCGTATATTTTTCTTTTGATTTTGTTTTCTATGTATATTACATTTTAATTATTGAAGTATTTCTGTGCATTTAAAAGAAATGCGATCACAGTGTGTATATGCATAGAATTTATTATACAGCTGTAATTACCGCTATTTAAATTGTTTTTTCTCATACAATATGCACTCAGTATTTCTATCTGGAAACAATCCTTCGTCAATGACTCATGCCTTGACATTGCATAAATATTCTAGGTGAACGTAAGACATTTAATAGAATATTTAGCATCGACTTCCTACGTAGATCTATAATGAGTCTTGTTTGTGTAACGATGAAATGGGCTTTAACCCGTCGCGCATATCGTCTTACTGTATTTTTACCGGTCAGTGTCCACGTTAGAATCGATCGATAGGCTTTTCCTTTTTCACAACTTGTATTGCTGATACTTAGAATCGATATCCATGAACGAGATTGAAAATCCACGTGAATCTTTAAGCCGAGTTTATAAATATATAATAAATAAATGCATGCTTGATATATATATATATATACGATGTACGCCGCGAAGTTTCAGTGCACGTGATGTCGATATGTCTTGTCGATTGCATCGACATTTATACATATACAATATAATGATATCTCATTACAAATTAATAAAGAAGTCATTAACCTTCTACTTCTCTTGTATCTTCTGCGAAATTCTATATTAGAAGAAAAATAATAAAATTGAAAAATTTTTAAATAATATTGTAAGATAATATACATTTAAAGGAGAATGGTAAAGAAAAAAAATTGTCAGTAACTATTGTATTAAATATTTTTCGTATATTTTTTAAATATGGAGTTTATAAATTCTTTTGTTTCATATTAAAAATTGAAAAGTGTTCTTTATTAATTTTTTCTGCGACAGAGAAATAAAAAATGTTTTGTATTGCTTTGAAGTTCACTATGATTATAAGATTTCCGCTATGAAAATTGCATCGTTATTTGCAAAACAATTTCGCGGAAGAGAAAATTTATAATATTATGATTTATAAATAATATTGTTATCATGATAATTTAAAAATAATTTGATATCAATAAAAAAAGCTGTTTGAAAAGCTGCATAAACTTACCTGAGAACACAGATAATCACGAGATTGTTGAATAGTTCATGTTTACGCGAATACTTCGATCATATCAATCATAGATCAAATAATTTCTTCGGCAGTGACACACTTATTTTCGAAACGAAAAAATTCGTAATTCTTATTTTTTTCATAAACAATTTTCGAGAATAAGTTAACTTTCGTTTTAACATTTTTAGCATTGTGTTTTCCATCGTTCGCTTCAATGTCATATAATTATTTTCGCGCATAGATTTCGAGTTATCATACGTTCATTATTTTGTTCCAAAAATCATACTTGTAAGAAATCAGTGAAATAAACAGCGAACAACCAGATTCGTGATCCAGAGACAGCATTCTCGAGGATCGCGTGGAAGCACACTTCACGCGGCCGCGTACTCCGCGTGTGTGAAAGGGGTTATACTGTTCAACCCCCACGTTCATGCGGTTGTACGAGTCACGTGTATGCTACGTTCGACAATCATCCCCTCCATCATAATATCAAAGGTGTACTTAACTATTAGTAACTGGTAACGGGCTCTTGAATGTTGAAATTGTCCAAATTAATCAAATAAGATATACATAATTATAATACATGAATGATAATTACTACTTTTTTCTATTTTTTCTGTTTACATAAAATAATATCATCAAGTAATATAGATATATTATCTAAAGAGATAAATGTCATATTACTGGTACATAAATATCGTAAAATTCTAAATTGAAGCAGACATTTTCAATAACATTTTTAATGACATTTTCATGTAATGTGTGGATCTTATTTGAAGTATGATGAAGTTTAATATCTGGTTATTCTTTGAATTTTAATTTCTTTAAATTTTTTAAAGATAAATTAGATAGCTCACACTTAACCCTTTAATTATTTTTGAAATATTATAGAATAATATTATTTTTTTGCCAAAATTTTGCTAAATATAACTTAAAAAATAATCTTTGATTACTCAGTGTTTCGATAAATCACACAATAGAAGTTAATCGCGACCCTCTAATTATGAAAGGTTTTTTTACTGTGAGTTTGCATGTTTATTGGAAAAGGAATATTGATAAACATCTGAAATCTAATCTTCAAGAGTCACAAGTCATGAATTTTAATACGCACCTTTTCACTAATTTAAACAATAAGAGAAATTAATATGAAAATGTCATGATAACATATTAATTGTAAATTTTTAAACTAGAATACTTTGAACGTTTATAAAACTTATTTATATCTTATATTTTATTACTGAAAATATTATTTATTGTCAACTTTTATTTATGTTTTACCAATTATAAATGAAAAAAAACATTAATTATGTGAACAAGTGTATTAGTTTTTATAAAACATTTTTGCATTTTAATAGTATTATTGTCGAACGATAAACTTTTCGTCGGTCCGGTAGAATGTACGCCATATAAGAGCGAATGTAATATGGAAAGGGCAAAGAACGCTATAAAGCCTTAAAGAGGCTTGTGCCTAGGAGATCGACCACTGACCAGTTGTATAGCTACTTTAGATTAGCATGAGGTTGCACGCAACCCTGACGTTCAGGAAGACGATAAGAGAATAACCGTTTCCTCGGCCAGCCTAACTTTTCAACCAGTGACCTGCTATTTTGTGCGTATAAAACTTATAATGTCGATCGCAGTTCGAATTTTTTAATTATCATATATGTCAGGTATTATTCGACTACTCAGATGTCGCAAGAATAATTAACGCGATTAACTATTAGCACATAGCTTCACTTTTTTCTTTCTAAGCAGAA
>Ga0157364_1005977_pt1 | contig 12449 bp, 4 predicted proteins | sample AttsexASBM2_FD_111476 | JGI IMG/M metagenome (GOLD analysis project Ga0157364, IMG submission 111476) | Fungus gardens microbial communities from leaf cutter ant in Ribeirão Preto, State of São Paulo, Brazil - Atta sexdens ASBM2 | ecosystem: Host-associated > Fungi > Mycelium > Unclassified ...
ATATTTCTTAAAAAAAAATAAAAATAATATTTTACATGATATATTAAAATTATAAAGAAATATGTAGATTTTAGATAATTTGTATATATATATATATATATATATATATATATATATATATATATATATATATATAGTGCTATTGAAAACTTTCAGAAAAGTGCCACTAAAGTAAAATACTTTATATACAGGGTGTCCCAGAATGACCACTAAGTATTTTGTGCGCAACTAGAGCGGACTAAACTGAGTCGAAAAGTCCTGTATCATTTTGCAATTTTTGCAACAATTAACAAGATTTATATATTAATTAATAATCGGCGAATATTGGTCTTCAATATTTTTTTGCTCAAGTACTGTCAACTTTACAAAAAAATTGTAACAGAGAATTGTTTATTTTCCCCTCATAGAATTCTGAAAATTTTTTCAGAATTTTTTAGTATCTCATTTTTTCATGTTGGTAAAAGTAATTGCTAATAAGAAAATACAGTAATAAATAGTTGAAAAAAAATTCTGAAAAAATTCTTAGAGAGAATTCTTTTCTGTCTCTGAAAAGAAAGTAAACAATTTTTGTTTCTTTTTTCTATAAAATTGAGTGAGAAATTATTGAAGACCAATACCATATTCGACAATATTTAATAATTATTATCACGTTAACTTTTGTGAAAATTGCAAAATGGTAGAAAACTTTTCGAGTTAGTTTAGTCTATTTTACTTTTACGCTTTTACTATTTTACGCACAAAATATTTAACGATTATTCTGAAATATCTTGTATATATTTTTATCTTTATTCTTTTACTTTACGTATGTAGCTGTAAAATTAAAGTTTTTTTTTTCAGATCTGATTTTAATGAAACTGTGTTTAAAAAAATTGTTTTAAATGTAATTCCGGAGCACTTTAACAAGTAATTTATAAAAAAATTGATTTTTTTTTTAAATTTAGTCATTTTCCCATCATATACATTATTATGTACAAATGAGATATATAGAACTAAATAATTTTGACGGATATCTTTAAATTTTATGTACATTACAATGCACACAGGATTTGAAGAGCTCGAACAATTTCGATGCTTTTCTTAATATTTAATAAAGTGGACTTTCAATTGATTTATGCGTTCAAGTCTTTAATTGAAATATCTGACACAATCAAGTGGCTCGATCGGCAAACTTGATTATCGCAAGGACGCGACATCTCCTTTTCTATCAGGATGTTCCGTATAATCTTCCAGTTTTCGTTTGGTGGATTTCAACGTAGAAAACGACATGCGAACGCGTCTGCAAGTTTCTTCCGCAAACTTTAGAATTGGAATTAAGACGTTATAGAAATGGATTAAGGAGTTTAATTAAGTTGATTCAACGCCCACCCCACAAAATTTCGCAGCTCCTCTCTGGACTTGCGCGCAGATTGCCCTTTATCGTTGATTCTTCGCGGAATCTAGTTTCTAATTTCGAAGTTCACATTGCACAAATTTTACAAGCTTCCAAAAACTTATGCAACTGGCAAAGACAAATAATTATAGATATATTCCATAAAAATATTCGCTAGATTAATCATTTCAATTGATATATTCGATCGTTCAATTGATATACTCAATTAATCTTCGTAGTATCGAAAGTTAATAATTCTTCAAAGCATGAGCATTCAGAAGGAGGGACAAGAGAGGAGCATATGCCCTTCCCGACAATTTCTAGTACTTATAATTCCTTTTTCTTGACCTATCTTGTCGCTGTGAGAAAGTTTTTAATACTAAAAAGTTTATATATTTGTAATTATATACATATATACGTTCTATTTTTCGAAATAGTAGGTAATAATATGTTTGTGCGTGCATGCATGCGTGCGTGCGTGTGTACATATGTATGTAAATATAAGTGTGTGAAAAAAAGCAATAAAAAGTTACAAAAGCAATAAAGACGTTATTATTATTATTATTATCATATTATTATTATTATATTTTGGATCATGCTTTCCTCTAGAAAAAATTCTGTGGACGCCCTTGCTTTAAAAAACTAACGATTGGTTTCTTTTTCATCTTTTCAACTTTATAATTAACATTTAGAAACTTGAAGTTTCTAAATTACTATCTCTTTTCCTTTTTAATAAAACAGTTTTTGATATTCATAACAATTGTACGTATTACTCAATATTCATTTGCTCCCGTATGATTTTGTGACAGCAATATCAAGCTTTCAATATTGTAGAACCATTTCATTATTCATCTTATATGAACTCAAAGATTATATATCTTTTTTTTTTTTAGCCTTTCCCTTTTTTTCTCTCCGTGCGCGCACAGATTTATCCTTTTTATACTTTTTTATATTCTCTGCAGCCCACTTTGTCCCCTGTCGGTCCTCAACTTCCACTGCTAGACGACTTCGCAATATTGTAATGTAAAGCACAATACGTTACTCTTTAAAAGATACGCCGCTGTGAAGAGAAGGATGCAATGAACACGAGCATAAGAAAAGATTAAAAAGAGAGGTCACGACATAGAAAAACATGTGCGCATAATGAGTTTACACATGTTTTCAATAATATGTGTGAAAATTAAAAATTAAAATAATTAATTTCTTAAATATAAGAATTAAATATAAGAATTATTTGCATCGTTAATAAAACTTTATATCTTTCCATTTTGATTTCATCGTAAAATTATTGGGAGTTTAAATTAATTAATTCGATCCGTTTCCCTAAAGATAGACCCAGCTGTTGTGAATGGTTCATAGTAAGAACTGATTTTGGCGATTTCAGAGAGGTTAAATGTCTGCTAATAATATTCAGTTTATATCGCTTTGAGTTTTATACAAAAATTTGATTGATTTTTACTGTGTTTGAAATGTCGAATTTTGTGTTAACCAAGCAGCATTTGCGGGAGGTTTTCTGCTTTAATTGGAAGAAAAGTGCGGCTGAAACCCATCGAATGCTTATCGAAGTTTATGGTGACACTGCTCCAACTGATAAATCATATAGGTAATGGTTTCGACGTTTCAAGGATGGAGATTTCAGTTTAGAAGACAAGCCTCGCTCTGGACAGTCAAAAAAATTCGAAGACAAAGAATTAGAGATATTACTTGAAAAAGATCAGAGTCAAAGGAGCTTGCAGAATCATTGGGGGTAACTCAACAAGTTTCTGTACGATTGAGAACCATGGGAATGATTCAAAAACAAGGAAATTGGGTAAATTATTGAATTGAAATCGAGAGACGTTGAAAGGCGATTTTTCACTTGCGAACAGCCGATTCAAAGACAACAGAGAAAAGGTTTTTTGCATTGAATTGTGACTGGAGATGAGAAGTGGATATTCTACGACAACCCCAAGAAGAAAAATATTACGCTAAGCCCGGTCAATCATTGCCATCGACCTCAATATCAACACTACGGTTCGAAGATCATGCTTTGTATCTAGTGGAATCAAAAGGATCTTGTTTATTATGAGCTGCTGAAACCTGGCGATTCCGTTACGGGCGATTGGTATCAGCTATAATTGATTCGTTTGAGCCATTGCGAGAAAAACGGCCGGAATACGAGCAAAGATAAAGTTATTCTTTTTCATGACAACGCTTGGCCTCATGTCACTAAAGTCGTAAAAAAATTGGAAAACACTCAAATGGGATGTTTTACCGCCGTTGCGGTATTCTCCGGATGTTGCTCCTTCTGATTACTGGTTGTTCCGAAGGATGCACCAAGTCACCGGTTCACTTCTTTCACAAAATGGAAAATTGGCTCCAAAATTGGATCGCCTCCAAAGACGAGTCATTTTTTCAAGATGGAATTCGAAAATTGTTTGAGACATGGGAAAAAGTAGGCAGCGATGGACAATACTTTAATTGATCTTGATTCATTCATTTTGTTTTGAAATAAATGCATTTTTGAACACAAAAAAACGAACCGAACTAATTTGTACTCCCAATAGAATTTTCGTTACGTATGTATAATTAAATGACGTTGAAAAATTATTTATTTCCTTTCTATTTTGAAAGAATAATTCTGTTAAAGTATCTAAAATTTTAATTAGATATAAATCTGAAAATAATTTTGTTGAATCCAAAATAATTATGTAGCGTTTAAGCGTTGATAAAATACAAAAAATTTTAATATTCTAGCAATCAATTTGAATGTCCTACATAATTATTTTTATGATCTGAATAATTATTTTTATATAATTATCTATATTTGTAGTTAAATTTTTAAATACTTTAACAAAATCGTTTTCCTATCTAAAATAATTATTATTTATCAAATTGAATAATATATGAGGAGTGATTTAGTTTTAAAAGTTTTCCAAGAGATACATACTAATGTTAGTGTTGTCGAAGATCCAATCACAGATATTATTTTTTAATGCTTTAATATTTCTCCATGATATTTAGTCATTTACTAACAATAGATGCAATAAACATCGTGTTTATACCATTTAAAAAATAAAGCTTCCTAAAGAATATTTTCGTCCTGCGTTTGTTGTTTAATTAGTAGAAAAGGACAGCTGAAAGTCAGATAGAATTCTGATACAAACTTGGTGGTTTTGCTCCATCAATTAAGGCATGTGAATATTCAATGTTAAGAACAAAAGCTGGAAAAAAGCTTATAGATTTGTAAGCATTATTGACGACGAAAATCCAACACAATCCACTTCAGAATTTGCCAGAAAATTAAATATTGATCGTACAGTTATTAAATCTTTACATGTAGTTTAAATAAGTCAATTTTTGAGAAAATAACTTTCAAACTAAATCACACTCCTAATACAACACTTATGCAATCATTATGCAATTACATTAAAATTACACGTTTTATATGGTTCTTAAAAAAATCCCCATAAATTATGGTTACCATATATAAATTATATCTAATAATTATAGCAATTGCAACTATTGATATAATATATAATTATAGTTATTTTTATTGTTACCAACTATATACATATGTCTCAGAATGACCGTTAAATATTTCGTGCGTAGATAAAGCAGACTAACTGAGACGAAAAGTCCTCTACCATTTTGCAATATCGCTAAATATTAATTTATAATAATTTTAACATAATTTTTTCAAATACTATCAACTTTTTAAAAAAACGGTAAGACACTAAAATTGTTTATTTTCTTTTCATAAAGCTCTAAGAATTTTATTAGAATTTTTAATTAACTTTTTAATACTGTATCATCTTATTACAGGCAACTATTTTTACCAACATGTAAAAATATTGTACTAAAAAATTCTGAAAAAATTTTCAGAACTCTATGAGAAGAAAACAAATAATTTTTGTCTCTTGCTGTTTTTAATGTAAAATTGATACTATAGTACTGAAGTAAAAAAATTATTGAAAACCAATATTCGACAATTTTTAGTAATTCATATCCTACATAACAATGAATTTTTTTAGGATATCCTAATTTGATCAGATTGATCCCATTTTGATCCAAAACATTAAATCATTCATATGATTAGCTCAGGACATTTGTAATTATTATTTGTAATTATTATTGTACTAATATAAAACGTAAATACATCCTAGAATATCCTATTTTAATCCGAAAAAATTTTGATAAATTGAATTTTTCAACTTTCGACATATGTCATATACATTTACATATTTTGTGTCTATAGACATATCTTTGAAATTTAATTGTTAATTTTTTTAATGTATATATATATATATATTTAAATATCTCACATAAACATATTGAATTATCCTTTCTTCGAAAAAAATTTAATCATATTTATTTTTATATGTTATTAATTTGACAGTTGTAGCTATAGCTTATTTTGTTTTTTATTGTGCATAATTTTCTAATCCTGCGAAGCTGAATGGAGATCTTTGATCTTTAGGATTTCTTAAGATTTGTCCTATCTTTTTGGGTGGTTTAAAGATAGGATATTGTGTTTGTTTAATATCCTGCCAATCCGATCTGTTTCTTTGACATATGGGAGAATGGATAGAATTCTCTCGTCTGATTGTGTGTCAAAGATCGTTGTCTTGTTTGCATGTTTATTGATTGTTTTGATTATGTCTTTTTTGTCATGTTCGTTTTTCTGTAAGGCTGTTTTTAAGTGATTAAGTTCTGTCTGTAGATGTTCTTTGTTAGAGATGGTGAAAGCTCTATATACAAGTGAATTGATTGCAGACTGTTTTTGTGCTGAGTGATAGTGTGACTTGGCATGTATCTATCTGTGTGTATTGGTTTTCTGTACACTTGATGATCTAAGGTATCGTCTGCTTCTTAGAGATAAGAACATCTAAGAAGGGGAATTTTCCGTTTTCCTCTGTATCTATAGTGAAATGGATATTTAGATGTTGATTATTGAGGAAAATAAGGAATTTACGAAGTTCGGTTTTGCCGTGTCTCCATATCACGAATGTATCGTCTACATAACGGAACCAAACTTCTGGTTTTTTGAGTATTTTTCTGAGAGCCCACTTTCTCAAAATACTCCATGAAGATGTTGGCGATTACAGAAGAAATAGGAGAGCCCATTGCCGTTCCTGAAGTTTATTCATGAAATTGGTTGTTATAGGAGAAGTAAGTGGTTGTTAAGCAATGCTCTATTAGCAGGAGGTAATCGCAGACAGGTAACCAGTATCCTTTCCAAAGGATAAAACATCACTAGACAAGAGCGATTGGCCTTCCAAGACCTGAACAGGGATACAGACATCATCATATTTCCAGCCGACAAAGACAACACGACAATAGTCATGAATATCAAATTATAAGAAAAAGATAAAGAATCTTCTCTCGGACAAAGCATATAAAAAGCTTGACAAAGATCCAACTAATACAATCGCGCAGAACAGATTAAGATCCTAGTGGAAAAAAGCAACATTCCCAATAAAACCAAATGAACATTAAAACCTACATATCCTCCAAGCTACCAAGACCATACGACTACCAAAAGTACACAAATCAAACATTCCACTCAGACCGATCGTTAGCGCCATACACTTCTCGACATACAACTTATTTTGCTTCCTAGCACAAACACTACAACCCCTCACTGGAAAATCCGAATCACACATAACTAACTTCGGACTTCATACAAAACGGACTTCATACAAAAGATGCAAAAAATCCGACTACATCCCACAGACCTGCTTGTAAGCTTCGATATAGAATCCCTTTTCACACAAGTCCCAATAAAAAACACATTAAAAATAATATAGGTCTTACATGAAGTCCCCTCCGATCTCATTCCGCTAACAGAGCACTACTTAACAATCACTTATTTCTCTTGTAACAATCAACTTTATATTAATAAACTTTAGGAGCGGCAATGGACTCTCCTATTTCTCCTGTAATCCTAACAATCTAAATAGAGATAATGGCTACAACATAAATAAAATATGGAGAACTATTCTCCCGGTTAATGAGGACTGATTTCTCATCACCCCTACCCCCCCCCACAATTCTCTTCTTTCTCTCCACCACTCCAACAAGTAGCGTAATATATAAAAGGAGAACGACCTGGAGGAACAACTCAGTATCAGGCTGCTCCTCGTCCTGATGAACTGCAAAGTTCATGAAACGTTGGTTTCCAAGAATGGATCTGGACACGGAAAAAATCCGCGAAACGCATAATTTTTTAGGATACATTTTATATGTATGTTCTTTGAACTGGTATCTTTATTAATATATCAGTTACTTGTCATGGTAATATTATCAGACAATCATTTAAATTTTTAAAAATTTAAATTTTTGAGGGTACACTTGATGTGTGTTCACTTTGAACTGCCTTAAACACTATCGTAAATATATTATATCTACATTTTTACACATGGTTGTCAGATCCCCAGAGAGGCTCGAGCTAAAAGAGCCCTTTGCCTCTGCAGAGCCTGACGCTTCAATTTGATTCTTTGCTCTTTGATCATGCACTCCTTTTTGCGACAGCCTTGCAGAAATCCGCGAGGGCTGTCCAACATGTAACGGAGCATTTAGCCGCCCTCACAATGGAATCATATGTCCTGTCAAGGACATCGAGCCCCAATTGCTGAAAAAATGAAGTCTTCTTGGGCCGCGGCGCAAGACGCGCAAAAGAATAGCGTATGCATCGCCGTATCCGCAGTCGCATGACAATGCGCACAAATCGACAACGCATTACGCAGTATCTCAAAATAGTAGGCTTCAAAGCACCTGTTAAAATCTGGGTCATGCGGATTGTATGAATATATTAAAAATAAAGAATGGGCCTCTCCATTCTCATGAGAACGCAACCACATTTTCTTCGTCTCTCCAATTTTAATACGATCTTCGACAAAGAGATTTATTTCTTAATGATATTCTGAAATATCATGAAGTTCTTCAACTGCGATAAGAAATTTTTATTATTCATAATAATATATCGATACGTAGGGCTAGCCAAAACTTTATTATATTCATTTTAATACAGCGTTTACGGCAGCCTTCATACAGTGTCAGAGCAGCCAATATGTTATTTCAGCGCTTATGGCAGCCCTTATATAGCGCCAAAGCAGACGATTAATTCTTTCAATATTCTGAAAATAAAATTTAATTATAAACTTCAATAATTTTAACTTCAATAAGGTTCACGTAAACGTTCCAAAAGAATTCCATTTTACTCTCAGAAAGTATCATGTATATGTAAAAGTTATTTCCAAACTTACAAATTATTAATCTATTTGTTTTATAATATATTTATATAACTTTTTTATTTTATAGATCCAGAAAATTAAAAGAAATTTATCGGCTGTTCAGGCGCTGCATAAAAGCTGCTATATAAGCGCTGAATGAAAGCATCGGCTTTAATTACAAAAATTAATTTTGTTTTAGGCCTATTACGCACTCAAACTAAAATTATTCGCTATTATAGCGTTTTTGGTTGCAATAGTGCAGAACTTTGGCTTACTGTAGGCATCTAATTGGAAAAATCTGGTTTGATATTTGCATCACTAGAAGGCTGCCCCAAATGCCAATTGAAAATGAATCGTCAGTGTCACAAATTCTATTATGATAATACGGAAAAAAACATCTTGGCTTCCAAAAAATGGTTGATGGAAACGATAGATAATTTCAAATATGCTACTTGAAAGAAATTCTGATTATGCACCTCGGCTTGTATGATTAACAATATTTCCCGATTTCGGATTGTTCCATTCGATAATTCGAAGAAGAAGCATTTGCAAATACTTCACAGTGATTTCGATGACGGATATATTGCTTGTCATTACGACATAAAAATTGTTATTATATATGATTCTCATGAAGGTAACCATAATGCTAATATACAAAATTTGAATGGAGAAATTCGAGTTTTTATGGATAGATTATTTTTCTTTCATGACTTTCAGAACAATAGTATTTCCTGAAGTTCAGTCGCAAGGCGACAGTTATAATTTTTAATTGTGGTCCTATGGTGATTGCGATTGTTACATCGATTTTGTTTCGGCATAAAATCCTTGCATGGTGACGTATGATTGATCTTTGCTAAAATCTCATATCAATGTTTGTAAGGTAAACAATAACTGCATGCAATGTTTGTAAGGTAACAATAACTCATTTTCCGTACTTCTATAATTCAACTGCTTCATTAACATTATTACCGTTAAAAAGACGAGAGGCGGACTGCACTGAGAAAAAGACGCACGGAAAAACAGCGTTCGAAACGAATAGAAAAAGTGCTTTTTCTCACAGAGAAAAATATGTTATGAATATATGAATATATGAATTCTGAAAGAAATTGTCAGAGGGCACGTGATCAGTACAAAAAAGCTCCTGAAATAAAACGTTAGAGAGTGCGCGATCAATACGAAAAAGATTCTGAAACAAAACATCAGAAAGTGTATGATCAGTATGAAAAAGATCATGAAACAATACATCAGAAGGTGCGTGATCAGTACATAACAGATCCTGAAATGAAACGTCAGAAAATGTGTGATGTATACAAAAAAGATTTAGAAAGTAAATGGTTTATTTTAAAGAAATTATTAAAAGAAATTATTATTTGAAAAATACTGTTCGTGAAAGAAATTCAGACAAAAACATCCCGATTTCAAAAAATTATACAAGAAAAAGTGCAATGTAAAATGTGACGAGAAGACTATCGTATAAAGATGGAAAACGATCAAGCTGTTGAAGGAAAAATTCAATATTGATAAGGGTTTCAACTTTCCAAAACGCTCAGAGTTATATATTCGACTGATGTTGAGGAAAATTAATAAATCGTCGGTATGTGCAGGCAGTCAGTCCCCCCATTCGTTAAAAACAATCGAAAAATTTAAAATTTGGAAAATTAAATATACAAGATTTATGCGCTATTTATGCGCTACTATTTCCAAGCATTCCAACTATAAGATTGCAAAATTAAATACTTTGCTTATGTAAAATAATTCTCTGATTTATGCGCTACTATCTCCAAGCATTTTTTATTTTTGCGCTGCAATCCTTAAGGCACTTCTCTCCTGGAGCGAACAGACATATTCACCCCGAAGTCGTTCAAGATTGCAAAATTAAATACTGTGACTATGCAAAATAATTTTCTGATTTATGCTCATTGTTGTCTTGCGGAAGTGCTGAATAAGGGAAGCTTTTAGCAGATAGGTGATGATGTTCGCTGTCTTTTTTTATAGGAAAGACGCAGACTCGAATCAGCAAACCGGCTTCTGGGTGTCTTTCTTTCATACGGTTAGGTTCTCCTTCGGGAACATCCCGGATGAGGGACTATGTGAAGATTTTTCTCCTCCTCGCAAAAGAAAAAAGTATTATATTAGGTGTGGGAAAAAGTTCGTGGCGTTTTTCCCGTTACATCTAACGAGAAAAACGTCACGAACTTTTTCCCATACCTAATATATTCATACAATATTAATAATTTATTTTGTTGCAATCAGAATAAATATTAAAGATTGTGTTAAAATCGAAGAGACGAAGAATGTATAGTTACGTTCTCGTAAAAATGAGCGATGGAGGGGCCCATTCTTTATTTTAAGTATATTCATAATGATACGCGCTACATCAACTGAGACGTAATGTCAGTTTTATAACGACAAGTTGCGATAATAACCATCAATACACATTCACTAGAAGTCTGTACATATATTTTTTTATTTCTTTATCGATCAGTTTAAAACCGTTTTATTTTAACTGTGTACTTGTCACTTTGTAATTATAACATTGAGAATGACTTAATTGGGCTCGAAATGCCGTTCGTTATTTTTAATTTGTCTTAATTCTTTATAATTATATACAAACTTTGGAGCCTTTTCATCATATTTCAGTAACTTTTACTTAATTTTATTCCTTTTTTAATCTGAAATTATTACTTATTAACATAGATCTGCGGCATACGATACTTGTTTTCTCACATTTCCTGCAACCTTTGGAAAGTTAAGCAGTCATCTCACGTTAAGAAGTTATTAAAACTGAAATAGGGAATTCAAGTCCGATGATGCTGACCATTATATATGTCAATCAAGGTAATGACCCTTAGTGACATCAAAAGATAATTCATCTCCAATGACCTTCCATACATTATGAAGATTAAGACATGACACACCGAACAACCTTCGGAAGGTTGTAGCAGTCACCCATCATGCGTAATATAAAAAAATTAATACGACTTTGACTCACATTGTTAAGGTCATGACCCTGAGTGAGCATCGGACTCTTTCAGAGGATGAAGGTGAGAGAGGACGAAAAAGAGAGGAGTGGTGAAAGTGGCGGAGAGTGGAATTTGTCGAAGTTGGGGGAGGAGTGAATGAAAGGTGAGAGAGAAGAGAGGTGCATGTGACTGTGGACAGAGAAGAAGAAGGAGAAGTTACTTCATTTTTCATGACAATCATCACTTTTTGACTGCTTGTATGTCCAGAATGGCTTGACCGATTTTTATTTTTTTTAGCACAAATTATTCGTGGCGCTGTCGCCTTTTAGAATATGTTACGTACGATTCAAAATTTTTTATTTATTAGTAGTTCTGTACCTCCAAAAAATGGACTTTTGTAACTCGGGATAAGAGACTTGTAGTGTCTTTATGTCTTTTACTTTTTCTTTTTAACATAGCCGAAGACACTGCCGCGTCTCCTGATGCAGACAAATTTTCACAAATACAATATATTATAAAAACAACGATTATAATATTGGGGGTACAAATTAGTTCGGTGTTTTTTGTTTCAAAACATTTATTTCAAAACAAAATGAATGAACAGATCAATTAAAGTATTGTCCATCGCTGCCTACTATTTTTTCCCATCTCTCAGGCAATTTTCGAATTCCATCTCGAAAAAAATGACTCGTCTTTGGAGGCGATCCAATTTTGGAGCCAATTTTCTGCGAAAGAAGTGAACCGGTGCTTGTTACATTCTTCGGAACAACCAGTAATCAGTAATCAGAAGGAGAAATGTCCGGAGAACACGGTGGGTGCGGTAAAACATCCCATTTGAGCATTTTCAAATATTTTTTTACGATTTCAACGACATGAGGCCGAGCGTTGTCATGAAGAAGAATA
>Ga0157364_1005978_pt1 | contig 12448 bp, 6 predicted proteins | sample AttsexASBM2_FD_111476 | JGI IMG/M metagenome (GOLD analysis project Ga0157364, IMG submission 111476) | Fungus gardens microbial communities from leaf cutter ant in Ribeirão Preto, State of São Paulo, Brazil - Atta sexdens ASBM2 | ecosystem: Host-associated > Fungi > Mycelium > Unclassified ...
AGTCGAGTTGTTTTTCCGACACTGCGCAATCGCAGCTTTATCGCTTACTGCAATCGTGCATTTGCGATGAATGCGCGTGGTATATTATCTTACGGCGCACATTCGACCGGCCACGATTGGCTACGGCCTACGTGCATGTGTTTATTTCAAACAACGACTTGCATGTCTGCACATGCATCCCGTTGCAGCAACGTCATTGAACGTCCGTAATGCAATTCGCAACGGACGTGACATCTGATATCTCGTGAAATATCGTCCGCCAGTATAAATTCCACGACGTTTGCGCCAAACTAGTGGCATTGTTTCGCAAAGAAATACTCTAATTGTAAGAGAGATTGACCGTCACAATTTGTCTTTGCCACAAGACAATATTGACTTTTTTTAAGATAAACGAAAGAGAAGGGAAGAGAGATGTATGAAATGCCTAAAAACTATCATATTTTTCGTATATGTTATAGATTTAGCGACTGATTCAAAATCTTAATTTTTTATCTTGATATAATTTAAACTTTGAACTTCATCCATTTTTTAACGTCTCTCGCTTATACTTATCAATTGTATTCCATTTTATAGATAATAACAGAAATATTAAAAATTAAATACATAGATCCTCAAATCCTTGCAGAAAATTGTTTTGATACTTTAAACATGTCATTCTACTTTTCCGATTGCTCATCATCAGAATTATCAGAGCTGAGAAATGTTATTTCATTAACAAGATATTTATAGTAGGTATGTATAGTATATTTAAAAAATCTTTGGCACATTCTAGATTATCAAATGTGTGTCAATGATATGAGCGCAGCAATCTACAGGGCATTATTCTTACATGTGCCATCACTGCACAGTGACGACATAACAAGAAAGGCTCTGGATGCAAAAATAAATCTTGTGAAGAAGAGAGACGGATAAAAAAAATATTTCTTATCTAGAAATATTTTTAAATATAATAAAAACCATCAATTGAAACAGCCTACAAGCATAAGCAGCAAAATATGTCTTATATGCCATATTGATAAAGTAACACTGATCTGCAGATAGTAGTTGATACTTACGCAGTTTTAATCTACCCTTTATGCAGTATAATTTGATGTACTACTCTTTTCTGGACGGGAGAAGCCCAAATTTATATACAAAATGGGCGAAATTCTTTATTTGTTTGACTACGTTAATATATCGTTTTTCTATTTTTAAAGTGATACTTTAAAAAAAGTAAAATTTAAAAAAAAAAGGAAAAACCTATTTTTGACAGAAAATTATTAACTAATCAAATAATATCAGTAAAAACAAATATATTCTTGACATGATTAGATTGTTATTTTTGTTTCAAAAAAATCCCTTTAAAAAAAATCACTTTTTACGATAAATTTTTTTAAACCACCATTTTTTAGTCGTAATAATTTTAGCAATTTTTTAAAGAAATTCAATTAATTCACTTTTAATGATAATAGAGTATAATATTTACTTAACTCATTCATGGTAAATCATGTGTTTCTAATTATTTCATTTTTTTAAGTAAAGTAATAACGAAAAATATAACGATAAAATCATTGATTAGTGACGCAATTGCATATGATAAATGAAATTTTAAAGTACAAATACAAATAATTATATTTATAATTAATTGTGAATTTCAATATTCATTCCGATCTTTGTTGATATGAGATCCTCTTCAGTTTGTTGGATTTTCTTCAGCAAAATAAATACGCAAAATTGAATTTGTTTATTTATTGTTTTTAATAATTATTGTTGTTAATCTTTATTATTAATAATTTTTCTGTTTTTATTATAGTTGTAAAAGCAATAATTGTATTTTAATCAATATTAATTTTTTAATATTTCTCAATTTTTTCTGTTCTGAATTTAAATGCAATCTTATTTCTAATCTTTATTTTTTTACTTTTATTTTTTCTTAAAGTCATTTCTTAAATTTTGAAAAGCTTTCAAGAAAGCTTTCTAAAATTATATTATGCCTTAATTAAATAAACCATTTAAACTATAGAAATTTAAAATAACCATTAATTTATTTAATTTGTTCTTCATTATCAGACTGTCAGACTATCAGACTGTTAGATTTAGTACATAATGGATATAAGGTATGCAATAAGTGTGTGCACAGTATTCAATAAATTTTACATAATATTTATTATTTATAGTGTACTCAGAAATGTCGGGCCTCAACCAGTGGGCCTTCTTCTTTTGACATATTTGATCAATGAACATCACAATGTTAATTTTCCTCTAATCCGTATAGTTACTTCTCTTCTCTATTAAAAACGATGCGCAATCTGCTCGTACCGTTGCGACAAGTTTTACGACATTATATTTGCATTGTACAAAATATTGCTGCGTGTTTGCTGAGCTAAATAAATCATGAATCGAATTCGCTCAAGGAAACGATAAACAAAAGAAGTTACCACGAACGGTCCTAATACAATAGTTGGACATGCGAAACTTAAACGCCGCAACGAGCGGATTGCACCTCGCAAAAAATAGATATGTCCAGCTTCGCGACTCTTGGTTCTCATCCACGATTCAACATGCCAGCATATTCATACAACAAAATATCGAATAACAACTGCATATAAAAACAAAACGAAAGGAAGAGGTCTATCTTAATCGCAACTTGTCGTAAGTTTTGAATTTTTGTAGGGCGCATATTCGACAACCAATAATATCCGACAAGTATGTTAAAACACAACGTATTAGTAAACATTTTCTTTTTCTTTTTTTTTTACGTATTACATTAATCCTCGCAATTTACAGTCATTTTCTCACCGTCAGGAAACATCTCGCTTTATGGTGTCCATATCGGGCCGACACTCGAGGAGTTTCCAAAAGTGATGGATTTAAAAGTAGGAGATAAAGGGAGAGGAAGGCGGGAGGGAACGGGAGAGTAAGTTTTGACTTTCCTTTTCTTTTTTTTTTACTCATATTATAGCAGCCAATCATTCCCACTGTACACACCTCTTTCTCTATTCGATTCTTCGTTCCTTCTGTGAACAATGAAAAATTAAGATACCGCACGCATCGCTTCGAAGAACGAAATAATTAAATAAGAAAGCTCCGACGCGCTTCATCAAAAATTGATTTCATTCGCCGCGTTATCTCGATTATATCGTTTCGATCTCCGATGCGACAAATTGAAAATTCTCCGCAGGCCAGTCGTCAATAATTCAAAATTACTGAACTGCAACAGATGCGTTTTATCTATTATTTTCTGTTCCATTAGTATTGCCTAATTGTACTTTATTATAGGACGGGAACAACCGACACAGACTTGATTTCAAGTAATTGCCGAATTAGAGTTATGTTAAAAAATATTTTGAAATTAGAAGAGATAATCATGTTATCTCGTGGAAATTGTGTCTCTACAGAGAACTCGGATATATATCTATCTGCAATAAAATATATTTTTATAATCTTTATACATCTACTTAAAAAATATATCATTTTTGTGTTTAATCTATTCTACAAACAGATGGCACAATTTTGCATCTTCGCTGCAATTCTTTATCGTTAAACAAAAAGACCAATGCATCTCTATTTAGAATGCAAAATTTAGATTTGTTGATAAAAAAACGTCAATTGCTCCCTGAATGTATAATGGAGATCAATTAATTATACATTAGAAGCTAATCTTACGATCGCAATTTCGGAATAAGCATAGCGATCAATTGTTATTTACGTTGTTGTTCATATGTTATATATGTAAGTTTTATATGTGTTACATGTTATAGTGTGTGTTTATATGTTGTCTGCTTCCATATTTGTACGAAGTTGAACACGATGTGAGCTCGAATCGAATTTCGACGACTGGTCGGCGGGTATACGCTAATAAATAGCGCGGAGGCGGCAGTGGCGCGAGGATACATTTAAGTTCTCATTATATAGGAATCGTGGGGGATCTCCAATACTCGAAAAACTTGGTAAAAATATCAGTGTGACCTCGCGCCGTTCAGCACGCCCGCCCGCTTCTGGCCCACCTTAATTAATTCTCTTAAACCTCCAAAAACACCTCGTTCAGCCTAGCGCTATACGAAATGATCGCGTTACGATACGATAATATATATATATAATATATATATAATATATATATTATATTCTACATTACATTACTATGTTCGAAAAATAATATTACAATATATATATAGTGTGTGTGTTGTTATGTGTATTATATCATTTTTGTTTATCTTCTTATTCCTCCTCTCCTCCACGATAGTTCGTCTCATTCTCACTTATCGCTTTTTTTCCTTATTATACGCGCGGTAATACCTAAAATTTACAATTACAGTTATATACGGCGGTCGACGCTGCTAAGAGGAAACCGGCGATGTAAAATGGTATATAGTGGTTCAATCTGCATTGCTAAATCTGTTATAAAAAATTATGTATCGTAATGAGTATAGAAATGGCTTGATGTTTATGAAATTTTTGTATAATAATAAACATTAAACTCTCTGGTAGGTTGATTGTGCTTGTTACCTTTTCAAAGAAGCAGTTTAGTTGCCCGAGTCTCAATCTCTACAATCAATGAACACAATCAATAACGTTGGTGAAACTAAAGGTGTCATCTTAAAAGAAATAACTCTGATTTAAAGTGACACTTCCAGTTCCTTTGATTTCATTCGGGAGTTTAAAGGGAGTTTGAAGATTGAAAAAATATAGATAAATTTTAAAATTGGCTATCTCTAAAACACTTGCTAAATAGCTAGATTTATTTAAATATAGATATAGTTGTTTTTTAAAAATTAGTCTTAATAAAGATTTCATTGTTTTCTCAAGTTTAAGAAATTACTTTGCATTTCTGTTAGAATATCGGCTGCAATCTTCAAATTGTCTTCATATAAATTGATTATTCGAAACTATCTTCTCTGAAACTATAGAGACTATGACAAATCTTTGAAAGGCAACCTTCCGCTCATCGCCTACCACGGAATGCCCTATGAGATCTAGTCTCAGTTATACAGATCGGATTGCTCTCAGCAGCGTGCGCAATTATACCAAATCCTTGGTATGTAAGTATGTGGATGTAAAACCGCTAGGCGCTTCTCTTCTCTCTTCCTCTTTCTCTCTCTTTCTTCTCTTTTTTTTTAAATTTGAATAACAACCATTTTTTAATTTGTTTCACTAAATATATCACAAACTGCCGATGGCTAATACAGCTCTCGAATTTTCACTAAACGCACCGATCGTCGTCATGGACACCTCTAATATCGCTCGCACGCTGCTACCGGAAACGAAGCGTTTAGTATCAATCTTAGAGCTACCATCGGAAAAATATAACGTTAAGGGATTACGTGTTAATAGTTACATCACTGTCGGAAGACGCAGTTATCCGAAGGATCGTCGGGACACTATCCTCGCGTCTACGTATCCAGAAAATCCTTCGTCCTCGTCCCCAACATACGGTTAGTTTAAGTGTCGAACTAGTAATTTTCCGTATATTATGCTGCCACAGAAGATTCTCTTTATTCTTAGAGTGTAAATATCTTTATAAATTCATGACCTTAAATATTATGTGATTTTTATCTTTTTTTTTGTTCTTTAATCTTACGGATTCCCAATAGGATTCATTTCAATTTAGTTTCTTTACGCGTTGTTCACTGTTCATTTTTTTTATTTTTTCTTTTGTTCTCAAAAACTTGTAGTCAAGGGGGGCGACCGTGTTTATTATGTTCAGAGGGACATGACGGCAGGGATAGGGATCAGAGATCAAGCCATCTTCGTAAGATGTAAAGTAAATGTAACATTAAACCACACTTTTCTTTTCGATGATAAAGGCACCGGGAAACTAATATTGCAAATAAAAATATATCTTACATCACAATATCAGGGAAAACGCTTGACGGGAAAGAAAGCGTCATAATAAAGAAAAATACTCGAAAGATTAATCGAGCAACAATAGTTGTCACTGTCGATTAAAGAAATTTAACGTTAAAGCTCATTTTTAAAAAAATATATATAAAATAGATTTTATAATTAATCTTTTAATCAACATTCTTTTAAATTAAATCACTTGCATCATATTTCATTAACTTTAATCATTTTCCAATAAATTACTGTAAAAAATTACAGGCCACTAAAATATTTACATATCCATTTTCATATGTATAATTTAATAAACTTGACTTGAAACTAAATAAGTGCTGTTTTATAATCGCTTTTAAATCGACAGCGGAAACTATTACGCAACTGTTACGAAAGAAAATTGTCAATGCAGCAAATAGCAATAGGTGACGACGTATCATCTGTTAAGCGAGCCGATTCTAACTACGCGCGCACATTCACAGGAGAATCCTCTATATACATACATATAATTATTCTTAGCGTGGCTTCTTGGATATGCGAACGTGTCTACTTATAGATGGGATAGAACGTATTATCTAGGATATCATGTACGTGTATATGTATTTGTATACCTGTATATTAGTATATATTTGTGTAACTGCGGCATACATGTGTATGTGTGAGTATGTGTTATGTGCGTGTTTACGCGCGTGGGACCGAGGGTCTAAGAAGCATCTCGCAAGAGGCGCAAAGCTTACACACAAGCGGGGAAGAAACACGCTCGATTTTAATCGATTTCAACACGGAGATGGATGACTCGGAGATAATAAGGGGGTGAAGAGTCGGATCATTTAAGTGTCGATCCAGACAAAACGAACTCTTGTGCTACCTTCTAATACGTTATACTTCGAAATCGTTCGTTAAAATGCAATTACAATTGTCTCGCAAGCCGTAAGTAATATGTAGGTATCCTCTATACGAACTAGTATTAAAGTTAACCAGTAATAGACCTCTTTACGTGGTCGGATAAACGGAGTATTCTAGGTGGTTGGGATGGGCGGGGCGGGGAATACTTTAGACGCTTTTTTTTTTCGATTTCAGACCGAAGGTACGTACGAACATTTCCAAGGTAGGATGTCTTCGGTTACAAGGTCTGTCTCCAGCGAAATAGAGTATTTTCCGTGAGAGCGTGCCTCCTAAGTATAAGTTCGTTGCGAGAGCTCGAAAGAAGCGTTCCGCTTTTGTTCGTTTAGTGTTCCATCTTGAATACTCTACTTCATCTAAAGTCATTGTATATAGTACGTTCATGTACAATATTACAGAGTTAAGCGTTACTAACGCGAGCGTTACTCTCTATCTCTATTTCTCTTGCACTCTCTTTCGCTCGTGGGTGAGGGGACAAGAGGGGAGAAGCCACAGGGAGAGCATGAAAAGCGGAAATGAAGAAATAACGAAATGGCGGTACAAGAATGTCCGCGGGCTACTCTTGAAATCTCTCATCGAATGGAGAGAATCGCAGGATAAATACCTGCAAAGGGGCGATCGTAGCAACGATAATTACTATCTACTACTAAAGCTATTAAGCTTATGCTGATACATCGACATGCAATTAGTTCGTTAATAAGACTCTCATTCTAAATCGCGGGCTATAATGTATCACTAGGTGTTAATAACCTAATTCAAAAATATTATAGTCTTCGTTAGCTTAGTCAAAAAGTTAATATCCATCAACATCGAACTACCAATGTCAAGGCTCTAGAAAGTCGCGTAAATGTTCTTTTTTTTCATTTTCTTTTTACCTAGACAATTTCTCCCATTACGTTTGCAAATATAAGTTAATCGCTTATGGGGCATTCCTCGTTCTCGTTGGCAATCCTCAAAAATCGCTGCGTGACATCCGTGCGACTGGGGATGACACCCGCCGCTGTTCTTCATACCAAAATATGTTTTTCCTTTTCTTTTCCTTTCTTTTTCATGTTCGTGATCTACACATACCAGCTGGAGGAAAATCGCCCACACATACTCGGGGAAAAAAGTCTGTATACATATATGCAATAGTACTCTGAATAAAAGGAACTCTCTTGAAGAATCGCGTACAGCATCGAGGGAGCGACTGCTCAATCTCAGGATGTGTTCACATACACGTATATACATATAAACACTTATATACATATATATGCAGGTATATGTATGTGAAATAACATCCAGTTACATCTCCTTTATTCTATAAAATTCATCTCGTTTCCGTCCCTTCTCTATTTTATACTTTCTCTTTCTCAATATATCACTTTTCCTAATTTTTTTTTAATTTACATGACTTCTCGTTATGTATGAATCATCATGTACCAACAACAAAAATAACATGTCGAAGTCAAAGCGTTTCTGCAGAGAAATCCAGTAGCACCGTTGCAATTAATCAAATTATCTCACAGCACTCTTTATTCTTATATTATTATTACTAAAGTGTTGATCAAATGATATACAAGGAGACTATTCATCTCCATTTAAATATTGCTGTGCCATAGTTAACTTAAAATAAAAATTGAAAAAATATACACTAAATGAACTGCAATATGTAATTGTGATAAAAAATAAAAAGAACAAAGTATAAATAAGAAAATTAATTTTTTCCTTGGAGTTTGCATCAAACACTTAAATATAAATTTATATTAATTCACAAAAATACAACACATAAATAGTATTATATTAATTATTTATTTTAAGAAATTTTATAATTTCTATAAAAAAATTTTAAAACAATATAATATAAGTAAATAAGTAATTGAATAATTAATATTACTTTATTATAAGTAGTAATCAATACTACTTATTATTAATTATTTTGTCCTAAATATTTTTTTTACCTCATAATGTCGATATTTATTGCTCGTTTGTATTTATTATATATTTATTGACACACTAAATATTTTTCATTATAAATTTTTAAATTTTTAATAAATTTTTTTTAAATAAACGAAAAGTCGACAAAATTTTATTTGCGCAATATTAAAATTCTCTATCTAATACCGATTGATCCTATTTTATTTTTCTCTTTTACATTTCTCGATTTTTTTCTAAACCATTGATTTAATAAGATTAAGAAGTAAGATAAAACATTTAGTAAAATTTTAAATTCTATTTTATTCCTTTACTACAATATTTCATTCAAATATCACTATTTTTTATCAAATAGGAAAGAAAAAGAATATATTTGTATAGTGTATAATGGAAATCCATTTGTTTTCTTCGATTTCTTCTATAAACATCATATTTATTATATTGGAAGATCATACGTCGGAATAAATGTTTAAACAAAATATTATTTCGTTCTTCTCGAATATTTTTTCTAAATATTTTCTAAATAATAATCGATCAAATTTACGAATAATATCTCCATAAGTCTTGTCAGGATTTCGTGCAGGTAATTTCAGGCATGCAGCTGACACAATCGTCGATGGACAATCCGATTAAGCGGATTAATCGCTTAAACGTTAACAAACGCTCGCGTTTCGTTCGAATAATTGCGATTATCGCGATCATAAGTCGGTGTGCTGACTGATTTCTCTGCAGAGTAAAAATACGTTTCGCACTTCATCGTTCTATTTCCTTTCTATCTCTCCCTCCAATCTCTCTAACCTTCTTTCTCGCCCTCCTTCCCATTTTCATTTCCTGTTCCTAGCAGAGTCAAAAATGCGTAGCGCGCAAAAAGCTAGGTAGGTACACACGAGCATATCCGGCCAACAAACGATAGAACGCATGAGAACAGAATCGATCATTTATTATTTTTTGTTTGCAACAATAAAAATTGCAAAAAGAGACATGTTTGAAAAATTGTCCCGATTTCATAACGACGCCGCAACAATTTTCGTTAATTCTCAACTAGTTGCCTGCAGAAATGGTTGCGATACTTAATTTTATAACGGCACAGAACTCCAATTAAGAATTAACGTCCAGACAATGTGTGACAAATCTTTATCTCCGAGTAAACGCGTTTCTCATGCGATCCAGCAGACAATCGTTGGCCATGCGAAGCAGCATTCTGTTATTATATAGATATATAAGCGGCAGCGTACATAAATCTCCCGCCGCGAATTCCATGCCGTTGCAAGGTAATGCGTTTTCCGTCGGTTTCCTCTCGAAGACGTAAAGTTACGTGAGGTTTATCGACGCCAAACGACGTTTGGACGCGACGTCAAGAAACTCGTGCGGGCGAACTTTTTACTTGATTACAAATAATTGTTTTGCTTTGTGATTGCTTGCTGCAGCAGCTAAAACCCTTGACTCAAGTTGGGAAGCTCAAACTCCAGTGGATTCGTCATAACGTTTTCACCGTGTTTTTCATTGTGTCTTTTTATCTTCTCATTGTTTTTAGTTATCGCTTTTTAGAATGACTCTCGTGGTATTTGCGACCGTAAGTCGGAGTAGCGCTTCGATCCTTCTTTCATTTTTTTTGTTCGTCGTTTCTTTTTTTTCATTTTGTGTTCGCATAATTATATTATTAATTATAATATTCGTTCATATATCGTGTATTTACTAGAGATTTTGGTATTAAAGGGAAAGACGGGTAGTACTGTCCGACGTTAATTTCGCGCTCTTAGATGCGTTGTCTGTATGTGACCGTTTCGTTTACCTAAAACTAATTCATCGTTTAGCGATTAGAGAGAAAAATCCGTTCGAAAATAAGCCGAAGGCATCCCGATCGTTTCTCTCGTTCTCGAGCGCGTCGGGATCAGGGCATACCTGAGCTTTAACGAACCGTACCATCGCGAGACGACACGAAAGAAGGAGTTATCGATAACTTCTCGAAGGACTTTGCTCGTCTAAACAGGCTGAGCGGCTGGCAGCGAGTGGGACGAATCTGAATATCGTTCCTGCTCTTGGTGTCTCTCCGTACGAAGACATAGTAAACGGATCTAATTGCAATTTACCGATACCAAAGAAGAAGAAATATCTCGAAGACGAGGAGTGCAAACCCCCGGGTCTCTAAGAGAAAGTATCGAGTATATTCTAAGTGGAATCACAATTGAAAATATTTCGCTCTCCTCTTCGTGGTGTCATTGAATCACTTAAATGGACATTTATAGATTATTGTACTTAATTTTATATAATATAACGTATGTATCTCTTTTTCTTTTTCTCCCTATGCGTATCTAATTAAATCTATATACATACTAAGTATGGGCACGGAGGAACTCGCTCCTATATCTTTCCCCATTCGTTTCGATGAATTTACATGTATATCCCTCTTGAGTTACGTTTGTAGCCATCTATCACATACTCAATGATACTTTAAAGACGAAAAAGTAAATAAAAAAATTACAAACGTACGAATTATCATGAATATTAAGAAGTGACAATATCAAGGGATGAAAATATTATTAAATGATTTCGAACACATGACTAGAATCACAGTGTCGAGAGAGAAGTATATTAATGAAAGGAAGAAAACGTGTTTGAAAGATTAACATTAAAATTTGAACGATTCGTCGCAAAGGAGTACATGTAAGTTATAAAACGGATTACTATTACACGCGTCTAAAACACGCTCTTTTCGATCGTCCATAGATTTGTTTAACAAACAAATTTGAAAACCGATGACGTTCCTAGAATCCTCAGTACTTTTATTCTGTCTACTCTAAAACCTCGAGAGTTATTTCTCACGCATTAATATTATTTTATGTACACGAGTAATTTACAAAGTTGAACTTCCAACTATATTCGCCAGCCTCGGATCTTTCCCTTCTAATACCAAAGGTGTATAATCTGTTTTTTCCTTTTGCTTTGATAAGAGTGTCCTTTGATTCTTAAATGCTGTACAGGAACATTTACTTGCTTAACTCTTTAATCACTCGTTTAATTTTATTTTTATTTATTATTTTATATCCGTAGGCTTATATTTATTTTGTCGTTAGAGTACTTTGTTATATTCCTAAATTTCGTTTAAATAATTATACTATCATCAATGTGATCGATTAAACAATTAAACGATTAATGCAATACATTAACTAAGTTTAAAAAAAAAAGAGAATATAATATTATCTAACAGTACAAAAAGGGAAGTTGTGAAGGATCCTATCCCATCATCATGACTAGTTCAAAAGTGCATTTTTCATTTCGCAATATATTTCGGTATGAATATTCGATAGATATCGTGTCGTTGGTCGGGAAAGTTGGTGTAAGCCTCTCCTGGACGGTAAAATGTCTTTCAAGCATTGCCACGTATTTGTAAGTGTTAGCATATGTAATGAAATTTTCAAAGTCTTAGATTGATGGCATACTTTATGAAATTAAACTCTGAGAATGATTCTCCAGAGCAAATTCTATCGAGTGAGCAATCAGCCCACGAGATATTTTCAAGGAAATTAGATCCGCAAGCGTGCCTTAACATTAATATTTTCGACGTATATATGTATACCTTGTAAAAAAATATTGTTCGGAATATTTGTTTTTTTTTCTGGACGCGAGAATGTATCGTTTAAATTTTTTACTGTAGAAAGAAATGAAATTCGCAAACGCGAATATATATATATATATATATATATATATATATATATATATGTATATATATATATATATATATATATATAAAAAGTGCACGCGTAATAGTAGAGAGATATATTAAAAGATAAAAAAAAGAGTGCAAGAAAGAAAAAAAAAG
>Ga0157364_1005979_pt1 | contig 12447 bp, 8 predicted proteins | sample AttsexASBM2_FD_111476 | JGI IMG/M metagenome (GOLD analysis project Ga0157364, IMG submission 111476) | Fungus gardens microbial communities from leaf cutter ant in Ribeirão Preto, State of São Paulo, Brazil - Atta sexdens ASBM2 | ecosystem: Host-associated > Fungi > Mycelium > Unclassified ...
AACTGAAGTGCGTTTTTTTATTTTCCGATTAACTTAGCTTCTCTTAAATTCCTGAAAATAATGTAAGCATTGTGTTTTTTTTTAGCTATGATTCAATCATTAAACTGATAATTTTGTAATGATAATTTTAAAACTTACTTACTACTAAAGTTACTACTAAAAAATCATCATTTAATAATTAATTATAGCAAAAAAAATATGACTTTTTCTTTGTCATTAGATTCAGTCCAATCATAAGTTGACCAGAAAATGGGAGAAACCGGATCTAAGAGACGCACGAGAGTGAGTTAAAATAACAATGAATGTCATCAATGTCGGCCGAGGTACAAATTATAGACGACTGATGCGCCTACCTCTCGAAATCATCGAGGTCCTCGAGGGTGACAAGTCGACCTTTCTCTTTTTTTTTTTTTCATCGAACGATACGACAACCAACGGCGTCTAAAGGCCACTGGTCGAACTGATGAAAATATTTTAAATTTTCGTTATTATTCACATACATATCATCTGGCAAAATACATTTTTATCCAGCAATTCCGATTTAATTGATCAATTCCTCCATAACGAAATTGTTTAACTAAATTTTATATTTCATTACATGAGCAATTTTTGAAATTTTATTTTTCGCAATATCGCAGTCGACGAATCGGAATCGCTTCTATCTCGTTCAGATTCCATGGCACAAAATTAATTTGCGGCCATCGCCTCTCAGTGTGGTTAACGTTTTATATCAGCGATGGGGTGGCAACTTTTTTCAGGTAGATTCGCGTCAATTATGAAACGAAGAGATTCTCTTCAGCCAAAAATAACCCCCGACATTCTACGCCGTTGCGAGCAGAGGATAGACAGTCCGAGAAGTGTGAAGTGTGAAGACGGTTAGGGACTCGTTAGCTCGAATGATAAGTCGGAGCAATTTCACAGCTTGAAACGCCGACAAAGCGAGGACGAACAGATGCCACGAGAGAGCCTCAGAGAGAGAGAAAGGTTTTATCTTATACTTCACATTCAAATGAAAACACTACCAATAACGTGCGAAGAGATTGTCGTTAATCGTAATTTCTTAGTCTTTATAAAACTCGATTGCGTCAATATGTCGTTAAATATAGACTTCCGTTATTTCGAATTTCCCTCTCCAGCTATAAAATTTAAAGCAGAAAGTGTAACACGTAAAAAAATACGATAATGCACAGAAAGAGTATAATAATGCGAAATAATATACGATTATTTATAACATGTAAAAATACAGCGTCATGTTTCGTTTATAAAAAGAAAAAAGAGAAAAAGTTAGTGATGTAATAAATAAAATAAGTCGAATTCTTATTTCTGCTGTTTTAAAATTCACTGCCAATGTTAAAAATCTTTAGTTAATATTAAGTGCATTAGATTTTCAGCACTGGCAATGAATTCCGAAAACTTCATCTCGATCAAAATTTAAAGTATTTTCATATACAATATAATTTATAAAAAAATATCAAATTAAAAATTATTTAATTTAGGTCAATAAATGTAAATTTAAAACTATAAATACATTATGATGTAATAAAAATTGATACAACTTTCAATATTATAATAGATATTATTAATGATACAACTTTTATCAAATTATGAAAATATTATTATAAGAACTAGAAGTTTTCGTGCATTAAATGAGAAATTCCGAAAGATTACATATACTTCTCTCGCGCTTCTTGAAATAAAAAAAAAAACAGAAAATGAATATTTGTGCAGTTATTTCCATCGCAAAGCTCACCGATGGGGACCGGACGAAAAATCACTCGAAAAAATAATGCATATTTAATATCCGTATAATTTAAATATTGGATATCTCGCACACGGTTCATGTTTCATGCGAAAACATAGAGGCATAAATTTTATATTTCGCGACTGGAAACATTTTTACGATTATCGGACGCAAGGAAAATCAAGCACCCGTCCGGGAAAACTCACAATTTTTAATTATAAGATAAAATGTATAGTTATTTGAAGATAAAAAATTATCAATTACATATGAATATCGGTAAAACACTGTATAATTCATATAGAACAAAAAATTACGAGAACAAAATAATCACTAAAATTTTATTGATTTAAATTCTCGAATAATATTCTCGAATTATATAAACTGTATAATGTAAAGCAACGACATACATACCTATCTCTCGAATTTAGTTCAACTTTCATCGCATAAAATTTTCATCATCACAGAGCAGATACACATATGTCTTACGAATAACTCGATATTGTTTAGAACGAATTGAAAGTCGTGAAACAAACACGACGTCGCTTTCGGATGAGAGATGGCCGATTAAATTCTGATATAGTCAAGAATTTAATCTCATACGCCAGAATACACGAGAACGCCTTCTAATGTCCCGAGGCACGAAGACCCGTTAAAATGATCCTAGAAAAACTGGAAGTGACTCCGAGACCTTCTCGTAATTTCAATGGACGCGTCTTCCGGGAGTCGGAGAGAGACGGAGTCGGCGTAAGTGATAGAGGAAGATACATTATACGCCGTTGCAATGGAAAGAGAGAGAGAGAGAGAGAGAGAGAAAGAGATCGAGAGAGGACGGAGTAAAGTGCAGATCGTACTCAGCCTCCGGTTGCCAGGCAACGCGCTAATTAGCCCACCCAGCTCTTTGAAGTGGATACTCGACAGTGCTTGGTAACCTCTATCTCTCTCTCTATCTCTCTCCCTCCCCCCCTCTCTCTCTCCCTTCTCTCTCTCTCTCTCTCTCTTTCTCTCTCTCTCTCTGTCAGGGACGAGGACAGTTGGATATATACTATCCAACTGTCCTCGTCCTTGTATTCATGTCTCATCTCAGTCCTCATCGCTCTGGTATCTCAATGACATAGTAATATCATACTAGAAAGTTGTTAATATTATGATAAAACAGTATCAGGTAAAATTCACTTAATTCTCAGATGAAAACATACGCAATCTTTCACTTCTTACATTACATTTTCAGAAAATTAATCGAAATTACTACTTACTATATATTGACAAAATGATTTATTACTCAAATGTCTAAGATCTGATAATCGAAACCATTGAGTAAACGGGACAGCTAATAATTTTCTAGTAATAAAAAATTAATAATTATTACGATGTCTCCATTGCGTTGAAAGATGAGTACATGATATTATTCTTAATTAATGATGATATCCTGAAAATATTACGATAGAAGATAAATTTATAAATAAGTGTTCTCTAAACCATTCTCTAAGCCTTTTACTAAATTGAACTGTGTGATATCTTTAAGAAGAGGTCTGACATTATCCTGAGGGACATTATCCACAATTATTCTTCCCACGGTCAAACGTTCGCGATGACATCCGCATAAAAGTCTTGACAAACTCATTGCATAATATACGTCCACGAATGCATGCGTGTCACGGATGCGTGTGTTCTTCCTCACGCATCCACGTTTCATCACACATCACGATTGACATGATGAGTGTAACGTAAATGTACATATTTTCGCAAGGCAGTTATATTATCAAATGAAAACGGTTATTCGTGCTATACGTTGATTGTCGAAATTGATGTTCCTTGAATTCAAAATTGAGGACAATACCATAATACTGTAGTATTAAAGTAGTAAGTAAAGCTGTGACATATATTCAAAATATATCATGAGAGATACATAATAATATTATTGATAATAAGAAACAGATAATCCTCTAGAAGATTTCATCCATTTGCAATATACGATGAAAATTAAATAGGTCTTTCTATTTAAATGCGTGACATGACATATACGATTAATTCACAAAATATGTTTTATCTCGATTAATTGTTTTACAGTATTGTGAGAAAGAGAGAGAGAGAGAGAGAGAGTTTAAATTTTACAATATTTAATTATTAAATTTATTTGTGTAAGAGTTATCGTACGAGTCTTCTCTTATCATTGTAGCAATGTATATTAATCATAATATCGCGCTATTCAACAATGAAAATTTGTACGTTAATCCTATCATCAATGGAACAGCGACGAAATACTGGAGGTAATAACCGCGATACCGTAACATTACTTTTGCAACGGCACAGTAATAGCCACCATCCCCGAAGTACGTAATTACAAACCAAACGGATCACGCGGTAGATGAATCAATGTAAAGACTGTTCCCGGGGAATTGAAGCGACTGGCGGAAGGAGGATAGGAGGAGGGATTCGAGTTGGTAGGAAAGGAAGCCGCGAGAACGAGATGCAGGAGAAGAAGAGCGTTAGTTAAACCGGGTTAAAACATCGCCTGAAGACAGAAGATGTACGCGTCCCGCGCGTCCACTTTCTTCCCCTCCTCCCCAGCCCTGTTCGTCTTAAGGTTCGTACAGGTGCGCCCGCGAGGGGCTAGCTCGTAAAGATGCAAATACTCTCAAGATGGACTCGTCAGCGACTGTCAAAGTGCGATTGCGAAAGGAAGCGGCACAGCGGCCCTTAGGTCGTGGCGGACCCTCGCAGCCTTTCGCAAAAGAATATTATGTTGCGGTCGAAAGATAAACAATGGACGTTCAGCCCTTTTGTCGAGGAGGATGGGGGAAGCGTATCGTTTCTCTTCCATCTCCTTCTCCCCCCGGCTGATGGCTGCTGGCTTTTCTCGCTTCGCCAACGCCTCGCTCGCATTTTCTGTTTGCTCGACAAATAAACCCTCCTCGAAGAGGAAGCGTGCAGACCCGCATCCCTCTCCGGATTGCCGCGCGATGCGCGTTCCTTCCTTCGCCTTTTTTTTCCTCCGCTTGATTTCTCTCGCACTCCGGTCGTCGATAGAAGCACCCTTTGACCGGTTCCTCGAGACGAAAACGTCCGTCAAGACTACGAAGAAGGTGTCTTCCACTGTTGTCACGGCGCGCTCGTTGATATTGCTTCCATAGTCTTAATATGCTGTTTCCAGAGTCGACCGTCTTGGGCGAGCTTTATTTAGGATTTGCAGGATAAATATAACACCTCGTGTGAAGCCCATGGTTTCTTCCACGCCGCAGATAAATAAATAAATCGACGATTTCTCCAGCTACACCGTGCTTCATCCCGGACACTTTTCAAAAAATGACGATGGAGACGATCGAAGGACCGACTTCTCTCTTCGCCCGGTAATCTGCCGGGTCAACGGCGATTGTTGTTCTAAGAGCGTGAAACATGACAGGTGTACAATGAACCGTGGTGATGCTGCAGGTGGCGATAGAGGGGCTAACGATGGCATCGTGAAAGTCGGGAGGATCCTCGTTTCGACGTCGCAGGTCGCCGCGCCGCCTCTCACGCGCGCGACCGCACGGTGCGTGTAACGCGGGACAATTTGTGACGGGATCGTCGCGGGAACAAAGATTTTAGAGAATCGCCGATTCATCGCGCGTATTGTTACTCCCCAGGCACTACGTCACTGATTCCGACGTGACTGCGGTATAATGTGATTTTGATGCGTATCTCGTCGTACCTACACGAAAGCTTTCTCACGTGTCTCACTTGTAAATTTATTTGTTTCACGCCACTTTAACAGTAGAATGATAGCAGATTTGGGTCGCAAGAGATAATTTCTTTTTTCTAAATTTTTCAAAATCTTCTATTATTTTTCTTTTTTGTAAACTTTATTCTAATTCTTCTTTCTTTTTTTATTTTTATTTGCTCTGCAAATACTTTCGCAATAACTACTTGATAATGACAAATCAATCGTATCTTTTTATCGTCAAATTATTGAAATACCGGAACTATTGAACGAAAAATTCAGTAATATAGCGATTATACATTCGATTCTGTCTCTCCGTTCTGTCTTTTCCTTCCTCTCTCCCTCCTTCTCTTCCTTCAGACTCCCCTTTTCTCACTTCTCTCTCTCTCTCTCTCTCCCTCCCCCTCCCCCTCTCTCTGTAACAGAGGATGTATGACGCTGTAAAAGCGGCGTGACGGCAGGACCGTTGACGCACAAATGGTTCGCGAACCACGAGGCCTTATACGGTACAATGTTGGGCATATGTACGCGACGTATCGCAAATGTGAACGAATGGCAATGATAATTAATCAACCTCAACACCACTGTTGTGGCGCCCTCCGCGCGCAGCCGGCGAGCGTAATAACCGCGCGAGCTGTGTGTGGTCCATACTCGCTCCTTTCGTCCTCCCATGTCCCGACTGCGATACGAATCCTTTGAACACGAGCACGCTGTCGCACATGGTCATCGCCAAGTCATAGTGTGCACCTGGTTACGCGAATAATATCGCGCGTGGTTTCCATGAGAAAGTGTGCTGGGCATCAGAATCATTTGTTGTACCATGGGCCATCTTTCGCTCATTTATTTTCTTTCACTCTGAAAAGACGCGACTGCAGGTGTTCCATCACTGTGACATCATGACAAAATCTTGTATAGATACTAAAGCGTTCTTACAATCACCGTTATATAAGAGACGTCAATTTGAATTATTAATCTTTTAACTATTAATTCAAGTACAATTTTCACGTTTTTTTTATTACATAATTGGTTGATATATTAATAATATATTATTTCAATAATCTTATTCAGATTATATTTTATTCTTTCCTTTACCTATACGATCTTTTTAATTCACAAGAGTATTTTTCATAAAAATCAATGCAAATATTTCACTGATGACTAATTTGTTACAATTATAAATCGCTTAATCGCTCTATATCGATGATTTAATAACCTGTAAATGAGGTGCTTCACAGTTTTAGGATTGCATTTATCGTTAATAACAAATTTGATATAAAAATTATATAATCTCTTGTTACGACTCAAGCCTAACGTTACCATCATGGTAATGACGCGGGAATCATAGTGTGGGAAGTTGGGGAAGTGCGGGAAGTTATCGATGACTTATTGACCTCGGCTGATTTATTATGTTAAAAATGATATCGCTGGGCGTATCAGCTACTATTTACGGCTTTTATTGAATTTTAATCTGGGATAATCGCATAATTATTGTCGGCTGTACAATGAATCCGGAAGCAGCTTCTGTCGAATACCAAGCTGTAATCGTGGCGGATAATGAAACGAGTTTTTGTCACCGCCACTTGCTCTGATGGTATATCATAATTCTATTTTAAGCTGAAAAGAGAATCCAACGGATTCGATGCTTTCATAGCAAAAAGCGTGAGTGGTACGGAATGTGCAGGACGAAGTCGCGACGTCACTTGACGATGTCAGAACGTAAATGAGAGCAAGTACGCTACCTGGATGTAAAGACAGTGATCTAGTCTAGTCTCGTTAACATGCATAAAAAAATGTAATCAAAGATAATAAATAATCTGTATAGAAATCAGTATTTTAACTTCTGCCAAACAAATAATATTAAAATAAAAGTTGCAGGATTGGTTATGTAGTATATCATACGGAATTATAATATTTAAAGCATTAAAGATGCAGCTCGATCGTTTAGGGCCTTTATTTCCGATTTAATATGTGTTAAAATAAAAATTATAACAGAATTATTACAATACAGAATATACTCGACCAAAAAGAATAACGAGTATTATTATTCAATTCATGATTATTAGATTTCATAATAATGTGCATGTGCATGTGAATTTTATGATTGTGTAAACGAAGAAAATATAATTTCTGTGAAAGCGGTGGTGAAAATATTGTCGTGTAATTGCAATCGAGCGTATGCTGCATCCACTGCTGAAGCACCCGTAATCTGTATTAATCTCGATATCCATAAAATAACGACGATGATACTAAAGATAATAAATACCGTGACGTTATTTCCGCGGCATCGTAATTGGCGCCACCCCGTAAAGTATGTAATTACAAACGATATACGTAGAACCATCAGGAGGGAACGCAAAACGGCATCGAGGCTTCGCTCCTCGACAATATCAGATCGAGAGAAGAGTGGCTACGCTGTCGGAGCATATAATTGGGTCAACGATGCCCGGATGTGCATCTTCGATGTTGGGGCGTTGCATTAATTCTCCAGAAAAAAAATACAAAAAAGATATAAAGTTGTAATAAAAGGCGAATGTCAGCCGCCATTGATGATTCACCATGCATAGCGTGTAACTTCTACTCCTCTTTTATATTAATTTCATGACTCGGTTCAGAAAGAACCTGATGTAAACATTGTCACACAAAAAAGCAATCTCCGTTCCGCGTCTTTTCTCGTAAAGCGCATATTTTACTTCTTGATGGAAGAAAAGAGCATGCCAAATCGCTGTGTCCAAATACGGTCCTACAACTTGTCATTCCGCGACTTAGAAGTATCTTAGATTGATATAAAAATTACAACAAGCAGATAAACAATGACGTACGTCCTGAAGCTCCTTCATCCGGCTCTTCTTCGTGCAAGCACGTTTTCTCGCGCGCAATGGAGAGGAAAAAAAAAGAGCACGGCGAATCTCCATGCTCGAGGGTAATTGCTATTAAACGAACGAGTAATCGAACGGTCGGTCCGACCGATAAACCGGCCGTCTTTACGACGGGGACAATGACGATGCATCGATGTAGCATCGGCTGTTCATATGATGCTGCATCAACGACGACACAAGGACGCCAGATTCCGGGCTGAAGTCGTTGACGAATTTAATTTGCGACGGAGCAACGTGGCTAAGTGAAAGATACAATAATCATTCGAGAACTACACGGCGTGGAAAAGGGAAGAGATGGAGATGCAATAGTGGATGGAGAAAAAGAGAGAGAGAGAATGCGCGGGTGCTCGTAAAATTCCGCGCGACTAATTACTTGAGAATGCGCGTGGACACGGGAGCGCGTCATCAGCGTTAATTGCGGGATTAATTAATAGACGATCGTCGCTAATTGCGCGATCGGGCTTCAATGATCCTAATGAAGCGTAAAGCCGTGCCCAGCCAATTCTCTCTTTGATTTTCTCTCTCTCGCTCGCGCGTGTGATTCTCCTTTCTCGCGCTGCATACGTGTGCGTGTCATGTGCGTGTTGAGTAGCCGACACAACTCTTTCAGAAACATTGACGCGAAGGAACGTCATGCGGGAAGGCTCGAAACTGTCGGGACATGCGTTAATCGATTAGCGCAAACTCAATGCACAATCAAAGCGATGAATAATCGTTGGGCATTGTGTCATTATTTGCGAGTACAACGGTATGAATACTGAATACAATGTATCACCACAGAGTTCATTGCAATTGAATTTAAAGTAAATGTTATCAATTGACTGTAACGTCTATATGAATTGCGTAGAAAAATAGAAAAAGAATATGAAGGCAGAAAAGAAAGAATGAGAGATATATATATATATATAGAGAGAGAGAGAGAGAGAGAGAGAGAGAGAAGTAAAAGAATGCTAAGAGAAGAAAAAGAAAAGAAAATCAGTATGCGTCACTACGTTGTATCATTTTTAAGAAGCGCTTTATAAATTCAGGACTTCAATGCACAGAACAGATCAAAGAACGGAATAGCGGTAATAAGGTGCAGCATCGGTCAACGAATGGAATGTCTTTAATAAAGAATAAGATGGTCACCGGATCGGCGGACGAGTAACGTTTCGCTGCGGGGCCAATCACCGCTCACACAATACGACTTTGATTTTTGAATGGTCTAGCCGTACACACACGCACCGCGCGGTGTGGCATCTTACGATGCATATCCAGTCTTTGCGATACGCGAACACCCGCATCGCGCGATACCGTTCGAAGGTAGTAAGTCTGCCGCGAGAGAACGAGGCCTGATGACCGGCTACATGGTAGTGGTCGTCGGACCCAATGGCGAAATTTGCATGGGTGCAAACGCTTCTCCTTTCACGCCTCGTACGATGGAATGACAGGTCCGCAATCTGGCGCGTCCTCCCACACTACCGCAGGCCTACTCCGCCAATCCTTCCGTCTCCCCCTCCCCCCCCTCCCCCTCCCCTCATTCTCTTTCTCGTTCATCGTGCCGAGACCCTTTTCGCTCACCTCTTCCTTCCTCCTGTCATTTATCCCGGCATGCATCGCCATATCCCGCGCATCGCCATTTGCCCCGCGGCCGCGACACGACGACCGTCTTTATGTGCGAGAGAGGACGCGCCAAGGTAGAACAACGATTTTGAAACAACGTATCTAACGTATAATTTGGTTTCTGAATTCTTAAATTCTCTCGTCTGCCTCGCACTGAGCGTTGCTTTGCCGGCATCAAATGTGACGGAAAAAAAAAAAAGATAAAATAATTCTAATCGCTATCTTGAACCCAATTTCCACGCTCGATGCGTTCTACTTACACGAAGCTTTCCAAAGATATATTATAAGAATAATTATATACTATACTTGCAACACGCAAATAACAATATCCACTCTGAGAGAGATGTTTTGCGTGATGTGTGACTTACAAGAACTTTTTTACTTTTTAAATAAAAAATTTCAAGTTGTCCCAATGAAAAATATGATTGTTTTAATTATAATATAAAATAGAAAAAAAATCTGTGTAAATTACATATCATACAAAACATTTCTCCGAGTGCATGGATTAATTGGTACGTGCTCGGATAGCGACTTGGTAGGAAAATCTTGCAAGGGGGACAGATCGTGTGTACCCCATGGCGCCTACATTCGTCCTTATCGGTAACGTGACCGAGCGTAATGCACACATCGCGAGTGCAGGTGGTGTGTACGCGGGATCGTATTATCTGAAATGCACAGCTGCCGTCTCCCACACGGGTCCTCCCAGCGGGCAAAAACAAAACTCCGAAGCGCGATACTGCCTCTCTGCCTCGTTCGCGTGAGCACACGTGTAGCATGTTAATACACAATAAGAAATTAAGAACGTCCGCCCAACGCGGAACGGCATTTAATGCAGCTCGAAAACGCAGCCACTGCTAACGCTTACCGCCATCGTCGGCGGATGCGATGTACGCGCGGAGAGGCGAGGGGTTTAAACTGTTAAAACTTGCTTGAGAATGGCGCGCCTCGTTGTTTGCTCGATAAAAAATGACGCGAAATAATAATAACGTCCGCAATTTAGATCATTCGCTCGATCCGAAACTTATTGCGACGAATTATTTTCTTGACAACTCATTTCCGTTAAGCTATTTAAGAGCATCGTCGTGATTATTTCCTAAAATTCTTTCCTATTTCTTATAATACGAATGCAATTGTCATACGAAATAGAATCTGAACTATTACAAAATCATCTATTAGAATGTGCACCGTTTCACCTAGCAGTCTTTTAAAAAGATTCTTTCTTAGGCGTAGTTAATTGTTTTGACAAACATCGCAGAATAATAGACTACTGACACATAGCGTGATAATGGATCAGAGAATGACACCGAAATGTGTCGAGACAAAACGCGATGCGCCGTCGACAGCGTAGCGTTAGAAAAATCGAAAAACGCTGGACAAACAGGAGTTCGTTTAGCGAGTCAGCTACTGGTCTCATCAAACAACCGGGCGGTCGCAACAATAAAGGAGCCCTTGGTCGTTTCCGTGATGTTGGTTTCGGGCAGGAATTTCCAAACGAAAAGCAGAAAAAAGGAAAAAGAAAAAAGAAAGAGAACGAAGGAAAACATGGCCGAAAAGGCAAAGTCCGGGAGCCCGAGACACGTTAACGACCGGCCAGGTGTTAATTGCGGTGGCGGCAGCCTCGTCGTTCCTGGAGACGACTCCGAGCACAAGCATGGTAAATACTTTCGCAAACACGCGGTACCGAAGGAAGAAAGACTCGTAAAATACTTTCGGCGTATATCTAGTCACGACTGAAAAGTCAATGATGGAAAATCGAATGAGTAATTAACATCTCCAATATATCAAGCTTGAAATCACAAAATTAAATACCCATTGATTACGATTAATAATTATTAATAATAATAATAAAAATAAGCGTGTATTCAATGACTTTAATTCAATAAGTAATTGTTAAAAATTAAATTTATGTACTTTTAATACGCGTGAAAATGGAAAAATCATTTGTTGTCGATAGAACATATTACTTCAAAAGCAATTCTCGCTATTATATTTTGTAAAATTCTCTCTCTCTCTCTCTCTCTCTCATGCTCTTTCAAAAAAAATTTTCTTACGACCAATGGTACATTTTCCGCAATTCGATCCTCATTTTCTAAATACACAGGAGAAGAAGTAGCGAGGGAGGTTGCAACGACAAAAGGAATCATCCACATGAATATTCAAAATGAGTTTTGCATTTATTAAAACAACAGGAGGAGCCCTTTATTCCTTGCGCTCGCATAATTACGTCTATCTGTATACATCTCCGCTTTTACAGGCAGATGCGTTTTCGTGTTTTCAGAGGCCGAACTGAGTAATTTCTTCTAACCCTTTTTACGAAGACATAATAAATTCTATCGTTGACAATCTCTTCCCTCTTCATAATGTTCATAAAATACTATCTGTTTCAATCAGATGCAAGAAGTGCAACTCGTTGAAAGAAAAAGCATGTATATAGATGATTAATAAACATATGTGACTATAAATTGAATAAATAAATAAATCTCTGCAAGTCGTCAATTGTCGATATAAAATGTAATAGATCTATAAATAAA
>Ga0157364_1005981_pt1 | contig 12446 bp, 9 predicted proteins | sample AttsexASBM2_FD_111476 | JGI IMG/M metagenome (GOLD analysis project Ga0157364, IMG submission 111476) | Fungus gardens microbial communities from leaf cutter ant in Ribeirão Preto, State of São Paulo, Brazil - Atta sexdens ASBM2 | ecosystem: Host-associated > Fungi > Mycelium > Unclassified ...
AATTATAATCAAAAAATCTGAAAAAATTTAGGAATGTCTGCATATTAATTATAAATTTCTCAATATTTGATCAAATTTTTATATTAGGTATATAAAAAGACTGAAGAATATTCTTAAGTATATAGTATATTTTTTCAAAGACAAAGATATTGAAAGTATCTAATCGGATGATTTATTGTGGATGGATTGCGACGTTGACTCGGAACCTCGAATTTCACGACGTGATCTTCGGTATAGTATATGCACGGATAATGCATTCATTGTCAGAGACGTGGAAGTGAGAGTCAAAGAAGTTCCGGAATCGCCTTCGGCTGAATAACTCAGTGTCACGCGTGACAAGCATACGCGTGTACGCGATCTCTCGTATATATACGTGACACATTGTTTTCGCGGGTGCACTATTACGAAAGGGAACTTGCACGGCACTCGTTTTCACCTCTCATCCTCCCCTTCTCATCGTCCGCTCTCGCATTCACCCTTCGCAGCCTCCCAAGTTCGCAGTTCCACGAGTGGGCGTTATTGTGTTACGATGTATACCACGGGGTAGACTTTTACGGTTCTCCGTGCCACGGATTCGGGTGCAAACGTTATTATTTTTCGCAATTTGCTAAGCAGATGCCTCCCCATTGTGAAGCCGCCGCTGGTGCCGCTCCGTTGCCGGGAGTTTATTTTCCCGGCTCGTCTTCAACAGACGCTGACATTGTGATATTTTGCCTTCATGTAGCGGAATTTTTTTACACGCGAATCCCTGCAATTGTGAAATTTTTATATATCCGTGTATGGACCCAGATATGTAAAAGGGAGAAAAAAGGAGATAACGAAGAGTATACGCATAGTAAAATAGAAAGTTGTGGCACGGAACATTTTGAACAACTTAGTGAATAATTATTTTAACAGTATCAAAAATATTTTTCATGAGAAAAATATTTTTATATTTCCTATTTAATTTTGCAATGTACAAATTAGTCATAATATACATAAATATAAATGTATACATTATGTACAAATTTCTTATAAAAATAATCATTCATATTTCATCGTAATTATAAATAAATAAATTTAATTAAGGATGATAGATTGCATATCTAGTATTTGTTACTGAAAAAAGTCTGATAGAATCAGACTAAATCGTAAACAACCAATAAATCATAGTTGCTTTTTTTGAAAAGCAACTATGATTTTTTTTTTGACATCGATAAATTCATCTGATTATTCTGTGCATAACAGCAAGAAGACACAAAAATGAATAATTTACGAGATATTTTATAATTTATTGTAGCATATTTTGATATGAGATATAAAATATCTCGTAAGCTATTCAGTTTTTAGTAACTGTATTTTAATGTTTTTACTTTTTAAGTACTTATTAATAATAAAACAAATCAATTCATGTAAAGAAAACACATATTTATTTTTCAAAAATATATAATATATAATTGCATATTTAAATATAATTGCACAAATTGCATAATATTGCATAATTTTTGAAAAACAAATCTTTATCCTTTTTACGATTGATATTGATGTCATTATTCTGTTGCTTTAAGCAATTACAATTACCCAAAAATAAATAGTTTACAAGATCTGTTATAATATATTTTATGTAAAAATGTGTCAATATTTTAAAGAAAAATATGACATAGAGAATTGTGTCTCTGAGATTGCATTTAACATTTTGATCCTTTAACAATAATCTTTAATTTTAGCTAATTGTAAATTTTTTTATTAAACAGGAAATCCATAATCTATAAAAAAAGTTTTTTATCTATTATATATAATATCAATTTAAGACAAATTATAATTTTTGAGATAACACAAATATATTATTATATATAATATAAAGATAAAATACAAAAGATAAAAAAATAGTATTAAAAGTATAATATTATCATCTTCTTTTATTTCTGGATAAACGAAAACATTTTAATAATTTTTGTCATTTTTACGTACATTTGCACTACTCGTTTTCTAATTTTTAACTTTATCGATCGTCGTAATTTTTACTTCCGTTACGTCGCTCAGGAAGCTCATTTTTGCTCTTTATCTTCGTACAGTTTCAAGTTGCTGCATCCGCGTGCACGCGAGCGCGAATGGCGCGTATTCGCGTCAGAGGCTGAATATTTAAACCAACTTGCTGGCACGCATTGTTTCACCGGCGTCCTCATCTCGGTGGACTACACACGTCGAGAAATAATGATCGCACCGTCTACCATTCCTTTCTTCTCTTCTTTTGCCGGTATCGTTCTTTGCTCTTGCGATGCTAAAGCATCTACGACGAAAACACTACCGGCTTGAGATTTTACCGGACGCGTTCCTTTCTTCTCAGACCGTAGACAAGGAGATGGTTGAATATAGAAAATGTTCGTGACTTTTCTTCGTTGTGTACCTGTATTCTACCTGCAATATAGATAAAACATTTTTTTTTAAGTCTTAGAGTGAATTGTAAATAAATATAATCGTATATAGACAAATAACTAATCTCTAAGAATTGTTTTCTTTTTATTTATTGTTGATTTTTTATTAGTTATGTAATATTTTCAATATAAATATAAGAGTAGGAAGGAGAATTGTGTCGAGGCATATCTATATTTATTTTGTTTTTCCTTTTAAATATTTTTTGTGCATATTATGTGATATTTCTAGGATTAATGATAACGCTACTGAATCGTATCCAGACTCGCTTGGCGCGTTAAACTAGTTTGAATAAATGAAAGGAAACAGACGCGCGCGAGGAAGAAGCAAACTACGAAGTCGACCGTGAAGCAGAAGTTTTAATGTTGGTAGTTGTGCAGACCGATAGTCTCTTTTTCGTTTTTCTTGTCAGTCCTTTCCAAACATTCGCTCTTTTCGAAGTTTATCATCATTTCTGTGATCTTCGGCGCCGCTGAAGTTACGAAGAAACGATACTTTACCGAACTCGCCGAGAAAATCGCTTTCCATTTATTTCAATTTATTGATTCCTTATAATGATAATACATTTTCCTTTTGGTAACCAAATATCTAATTATTAAGTTAAATAACAACATTATAAATATATAGCGTAAGTATTGTGTTGTGTAGAAAAATTATTTTTGTATAAATGTATACAGTCTGCTTTTATATTTTCTAAAAATTTTTAAATAATGGACATATAATCGAATTTTTTTTAACATCAAAATATTTTATGTTATTTTTATAGATATACGCTATGGAGGTGCGAACGGAAAGACCACGGACCGCCGGTCGAATAGCACCAACCGGAAGAGTAACACCGACAGTGCATCAAACCGGCGGAGGTCGAAGAAAAGCAATACCGGTCCCACCACCGAGAGTGCCGACGCCAATGCCCATCGTAAATAATAATCAACAACGGTAAGTGCATTTTGAAATTATAATTGAACATGTTTATGCCGGAAGGAGAATAAGTTTTCCATAATTCTATATTGGTAATATCATATGTATGTATAATAATTAATTATTAATATCACGATACTTATTCATCAAAAATGAAAATATAATTTTTATCACAGAAATAAACATGATTTATCGATTACTTCATCTGGATATATTTCATACGCATTTACAAAAAAATTTTCATTTTCAACAGTGTAATATGTAATTTTGTGCACACAATGCACAAGTTTGTTGTCTAATTTAAATAATGACACTAGTTTTAATGAAAAAAGAGAACAACTTTTTTTAACGTATTTTGGGTCAAATATATTATTGAAATATTTTCATCAGATTTGATTCTTAAGATATAGGAAAAAACATTTAACAAATTTTAACAAATAATAGAAAATTAAAAGACTCGATATTCAAATAAACTAAATTAAATTGGGTGGGCAGGGATGAGAGTTTCGCACAGTTATCTAGTCTCAAATATCTATTAGCCAATTAGTTTTTTAATATATTACAACAAACGTTACGGTTTCATTCCGGGCCATAATCAATGTGTAGTTGGTGTTAAAGACTTCTTTGAGATTTTTAATTCCTAGGTAATTGGAATAGCTAGGTAATTGGAATTGCCGGATATGTGTATCATACTTCTCTGAAATGCAGAATTAATAAACATTCGTAGATTATTTTAATAATTATTAAAGTAACAATTATGTTAAAAATCAGTTAGTCATAAATTAGTTTGTTAGAATACTTATGATGTCGTTACAAAGTATTCAGTCGCAATGAATAAACATTTTTTCCAATATATATGGTGAAATTTTATTGAAATTAAAAAATAAATCAAAAGTATTTGGCATTTAATTTTTGTTTTTTTTTTTGTGTAATTTTAGATTGGTTCCACGTATTAAAGTCTAGCAGTATCGAAAATTACTCTTCAAATTGTTTTCATATGCTCTTGCACAAATCCTTATAAATTAGTGTAATTAAATAAATCGAAAAATTAATACTTCGGGATTGATTGTATTTGTCGTATGCCATTCGAGTTAGTCGCGCAGAAATGTCCATAGCAATGACTCGATTCTGATTCAAGTTCAAGGAACTTCATGTAGCGAGGATATATCGGGATCGTGCTTTCCGAACTTGGACGGTGCCAGTCGCTATACGGTTGCCCATTCGCCAGACGACACGGCGCTCAACTTTGTCTCGCGGTTTAACGGCGGCGGATTTTACAGCGAGTTTCCAGTCACATTAATTCCTTGCGAGGATAAGTGCCATTAAGAGCGTCGTGCAACCAAGGTGCAGTGGATAGTAGTGGAACGGGGGATAGGTACGGCTGATTAAACTCAACCAGGAAGCGTAAGGTCGTCGCTGCCCACTTCGTTGATCTCTTCCGCCAATCTGCTTCTACCAAGCGTTGGCTCGTGCAGAACTGGGGATTTGCTCGCCACCACTCGCGGATAAAACCATCCCCGGGATGTTAAGCTTTCGTGGTTGGCGTATTTTTCGGGGCTGGTGTTCAAGCTTGGGATTTTCGAGAGTTTATCGAAGCGCCGCAAACTGCGCGTATAAGAGTCGAGCCTGATAATTGAAAAGCTAAGTGGATAAAGGTGGATACATGACACAAAGGGACGATTATGCTGTATTGATGTGTAACGATTTAATCTGCGATTTTATTAGAAGAGGATGTCGTTCTCATATATTTTTTGAAAATCCACATGAAAAAGAGTTTGCTGAAATATCTAAAAATTTAACTGGATATATAGATCTGGAAAAAGTTTTTGTTTATGAAAATAAATATATATAGGACGTTAAGTTGATTCTTAGAATATCAAAATGTTTCATGCTTGAACGTCCTTAATAATTATTTGATTGGATAGTCAAAATAAAATTATTTTCAGGATATGTATTATGAAATTATTGTGAAAGGAAATCAAATTTTTGATTGAAATTGTGCAAAGATTTTTATTTTATTTTTTTTTAAGGAAACTAAAATAATTCGGATCGGAATTTCAAATAATTTCATAATATATGCCCATCTGTATCTAGTTAAATTCTAGATCTATTTTAAATTCTAGATTTGTGTAATTAGTTATCTTAGATACTTTGATAAAACACTATTCTATCCATGCAGCATTTTTCAAATTTTGTTATTTCGTTGCATCTATATATTTATTTAATATAAAAATTTTATTATATATATATATATATATATATATATATATATAATGTAAAGTGAATATAAAGCGTTATGTCTTCGAGAAAGTATTTAAGTATATAGATAAACTAAATTTAAAATAAGTTTCGAAATTAGTTTCGTATTTTTCAGGTTCTTCCTCCTCTTTTTCCTCTTTTATAGTTTTATATTTAAGTTTGATAAAGGTCGTTCTTGAGTATGTCACTTAAGCGTACTGTCTAATTAAAGTTCTTCTCGTCTAATTAAGATGCTTTCCTTTTGTGTTGAACCTTGGAAACTAACATCTTAGATAAAAGTCGCCGATAATAAGCACCGTCAAGAAAAGGGAAGAAAAAGAAGTATACTTCTGCGTCTCGTTGTTGACGGTTGATCATCGGTATTTTCGAGCACTTTTAACGAGTTGCAACCTGTAATTAATTACTACGCAATTACATCTTTTTCCTTGGATAAGCAGAGGAAATAATAAAGTACACAAAGACTGTAACGTGCAACAGTTTTCTTCATTTATATATAGTTGCACCAGTTAAATTATATTATTTTCTCGGTAAAGAACTAGAATGAATGTAATGCAGAATTTTTATGAAAATTGTTTTGTACGACGATGTTTTATTATTTTTTTTTAATTGACCTGACATTCGCGAAAATTGTTTGAGTTGTAACTCCATCAAAAGTCTAATAGAAATCTCAAAGCTCGTTGGGTTTCATATTCGTAATTACTCGGCTGGACATGGACGTGTAGTCGTTAAAGGAGCTTAATCTCAAGCTTACGGTCCAGAGAGAGAAGGATAAATAGAAAAAGAAAGAGAAGAAGGGGATAATAGAACATAGAAAAGGAGAAGGGAGAAGAGGCGAGTATATAGGGAAGTATTAGGGAACTGAAGATTATCTCGAAAAGTGGTTGTTGTCACAGAGTATTCATAAGTCTGATATCATATTTCTATGATTTTGCTGCGCATTACGTTGCTGTTCTACCTGAATAAATTTACATGCACCGGTAATCAGGTTGTAAAACAGGATCTTATTTGTACTTTGCATGATTTCAATACAGTACATTACAGTATTAATGTGACAATTAATGTTATTAATGTTATACAAATTCAAGATAACACTACATAAAATTAATTATGTAATTAATCAGTGTAATATATATAAATTGTTGATAATTTCTTAGTTCTTTTAAGATGACTTTTGACAAAGACATAAATTTTATGTAGCAATATTTTTTCGATATATAATAAAATTAACAATGATTATTTTTTAAAATAATGTTATAGCAACATATGTATAATATACGTATACCTTTTAAATTTCTTGGAATCTTACTCTAAAGAGTAAAAATTGAGCCAATCTCGAAAAAAAGTGGCTAAATTTTCAGTCTTCAATGAGATTTCACTCTTCAGAGTGCATGAGATTTAATTCTAAAAGTTTTGTATAGGATAATGTTCTGCAGCCTATTAATTACGAGTGACTACTTCAACCGTAAAAAAATATTTGCGCCAGTGGAAGTTACCGAGGAAAATTGAATGCACAGTGGTTAAATGCTGATCATTGAAATTCTACGATTTTCTGGTTCATGGTATTTTTATGATTTTCGTGGCATCTCTTTTTCGATTTTCTTTCTCTCTTTCTCTCTCTCTCTCTCTCTCTCTCTCCGTTTCTCTTTTTCTCGACGTACGTACATTTCATTAAATACTCCTTTTTTTTCTATATTCGCGACCACCCTTCGTAAATATTCGTGCGGCGAAGGTTCTACAGCTATTCGCAATGAATCCCCGTTTCCTGGGGGTAGACGTAGACGCGCAACGATAGAACGGGTGGGGTGCGTCAGGAAGTTTGAAGTATTTTCCTCATAAAGCTTTCGAGGTATCTAAAATATTTGCGACGATGCGGATTTCGCTTCGGGATTTTAATTAATTAACGACTCGACACGCTGACTGGCCCGAACGAACCAGTTTGGTCAGACGATGTGAGGGGCGGAAGGTGATGGTAACGGGAGGTGAGTGGAGGAGGTAAAGGTTCATTAGAACCTCGCGCAGCTTGAAATTCTGTCGACCACAATGTAAATAACTCACTCGTGCTTTATATAAAGCAGAGAGAGAACCTTTGTACCAAAGAGCCGCCCGTATGCGTTCATTAGGCGGTGTTTAGTTTTAGTTACATTTCGAACCATGCGCGTGAACACGTCCGCGTATTACAGTATTACACGTGTACGTGAAGAATCGTTGAAATATCTAGCTCCGTTCGAAGCCTGTATCCATCGGGTTTGCCCTGAGGATAATTGCATAGAGACTGATTGGATGAAAGGAACATCTTTTATGGCGCGGTATATTAAGAACTTGTTAAATCAGGAAAGGTAGGCGAGATTGTATTACGAATGATTGTGCGATACTTTAGCTAACAATACGTGAAATAATAGAGTGATTCGCGATGCATATCTCTCCGTGGTAGATGAATGAACAAAGATGCGAAAAGTGACTAACTTTTTTACGAATCGTATATAGGTATATATAGTGTATCTTTCGCGAATATCATAATTGCAGACAGTTGGATAAAAAATGCGAAATGCAGATTGCAATTATCGTTGCAAATCAGTCGAGCCACATGGTCGCCTTGGTAAGGAAATAATACGAAAGGTAATAATTCCGATCTCTCAAAACGATTCTCCAGAATCTGGTATATCTCCTCCTGGGAATATTGCGACTAACGAACGCGCCGGTGCCACCGCGGTGGAATATACGCCAATTAGCCCGTATTTTTCGTCAAAGAGATCAAACCCCTTTCTGTATTAGTACAGGACCAGAGGTTACGGACGTAAAGAGTCGTTGGTAGAGACAAAGTAGAGGCAATGTTGGAGATAATATCAAAGGATAGTTAAACCGTGGTATATATAAAGCGTCAGCGTCAGAAAGCTTTTGCGATTTCTATAAGAGGAAAACGCGCTATATGTTTCTTTTGTAAATTTCTATCTCGTGTCGCGTTGTTAAATTATTTTTTTACGCCGTTTTTCGCACATTTTTATAAGAAATTAATCGGGAGAATTTGAGTCCATTTCGATGAAAAAGATATGATATCAGAAAGAAATAAAACACAATGATTAGAATGAGTTCAAAAAACTTGTGATTTTAATGATGAATCTTAAATCGATAGTTTCCAAGAAAACTTTTCTCATAGAGCGTTACAAGTTTTAATAAATATTTCCCACATCAAATAATTCAAGCATAAATTAAGATTTCGAAGAAATAATAAAATTTATAAATGAATGTACATAAATCGTAAAAAATATAAATATAAGATTTTATTATCTAATCGTTTTTCACAGCAGCGTTCACTTTTTCATCACGTTATAGAATAGAATTACGTCTAATAAATGTCAAATGATTTTATAATGCAAATTGACACGTCTTCTACGTATATTTGAACTTTATCATCCAGTCCTCGGTTCAATATCCTTTCGCGCGTGATGCTTCCGAACAGATCCAATTTGAGACCAGTTGAAAGACTCTACCACTCGATTGATTTGTCGCCCAGGTCGAGAGTTAATTAGCTTGGAGTAGGCGATGGTAACCTAAAGGTTCTCTGACTGGTGATCTTTAATCAAGAGATTAATCAAGCGATAGCCGTACATTATCGATGTCTATGTATGTGACAATTAAAATCATTTAAAACCACACATTGATTGAGTTTCTTGTGATTTCTTTAATTATTTATTTAACTGCCTTTCTTAATTATACTCTTATATATAAGAAATAATATATATTATTTTTCTTACTTTTCGCAATTATTCATATAATCGAAGATGTGATTTATAATAGTTTGCAATTTTTATATTTTTTAATATAATCTCTCTCTCTCTCTCTTTCTCTCTCTCTCTTATATTTTTTACATATCATTTTATATAATTTTTATGTTGTCTTTTACAATTTTCAAAAATTTTATTTTGATTAAAAGCTTTATCACTCTACACACAAAACTTAACAATTTAATGGCAAACTTCTTCAAGTTATCTCTTGTTTTATTGACGTGATTTATATAATTGAATTTACAACGTACGACAATGAACTGACTTTTGATTATATTTATTCTTTTAGAGACAGTTTTATTGATTTATACTATACTTTATATGACTGTGTCCGATACCCGGGATATATACGCGAAACCACTCTCTCGATGATGTGATCTCTCTCGATAGTAATTTACTTTTTACAGCTTTTGATATCGAGTTGTTTCTTTACGATCTTTGAGAGGGATTTGCTTCTTTATGACTGATAGAAAACTCGTGGGTTTTACAGCACTTGATAGTGATTTATATTTCGTCACACAAACCATTTTGTTCGCGGCCTTTTTTCATCCCGCATTGATCTGCATCGACGGATCTGTCGGTGATCACGCGTGCCTTCTGCTTTTGGTTTTTGATGGATTGTGCGAGCACGCACGAGTGCACCGCCTCAAATACATCGAAGTGCTTAACGAGGCAGATTTTCACAGAATCGATCATAAAATGGGAAAATGGATATCCCGCTATTCCCGAAGGACTTCGATATCATTCGTTGTGTACACGTACGTTTGATTCGAATCGTAGCGAACTATGCATACGAGAATGACACGGTGCGTTCGCACCGCAGGTCAAAGGCCCGCAGAAATTTTTAACAAAGTCCGAAATCGCTGCCTCTCGAAGAAGGAGTACCGGACCGAATGAGGTATTACAAAAATATTGCAATTCCTACTATTTCATTTTCAACTGAATTTGCTGCATCGTAGAACACAAATACGTTTTCAATCTTCTCAAGTCAGAAAAAAACACTAGTTATTACCAATACTAGTTATTAAAAAAAAAAAAATAGTTTATGTGTGGAATTCTACATAGGAAAAATTCAGAGTATTTCACACACTTCGCATGAAAATCGGCGCTTATGCTACATATGGATGTTGACATTTTAATAATAATAAATATTTGCTCCTATTTACTTTCATTTGATAAAACAAATTAATGTTAATAATTAAGAGCGATCAGTTAATATTTATTGGATTTTGAAAAATCCATCTTATAATTTAAAAAAAAAGAACTTTATAAAAAAAGAATTAACGAGTTATCATTCTCTTATATTAAATTTTAGAATGGTAGTCGTAGTTCGTTATTATTATTATTCCGTTATTATTATTTTAAGGTCATCTTAAGTAATGCCTTATAAGATGCTAATACGACTTTCTGATTGATTCATCTTAAGACTGTACTTAAATCGATCCTAAATATAAGATCCAATTAATATACTATGTATATCTTTAGTATCCGATTTACGGTTGCAGCAATATACAATCTGCCTTATCGGCGCGCGATATACCCGGTGTCAAGATAGAAAGCGCTTGGTATCTCAATCTAGCGGCAGGTCACAGAACATCATTGAAGGGATGCTGCGACGTCGGGACGCCGATAGTGCTCGGCGTCTCCGTTGGTAGGCGCCACTTTCCGGAGAGTCGTCGCCTCATGGAGGGTGTCTTTCACCCCCTCCCCGGCGATGCGGTCGAAACTTTTCTCTCTGAGAGAAAGATTCATGGTTAAACCAAACTTGGAAATGTCCACAGTATCACTTTGTAATTAATTAGTTCGTGAAAATAATATGTTGCCGATAACTCGCGGAATCGTATCCAACTGTGTAAATTTCAGCTTGGTGGAGACTTATTTAATTATCACAATGTAAAAGTTGACAGTTAAACAGTTGAAATTATTTTGAAGTTACTAGCTTAATTTCTCTCTTTTACAGTTTTTACTAAAAGATTTAATTTATTGACATTGATCAAATTGTGCTTGCGAAAATACGTCACATATTATGCAAAACAACAGCGGATAATGCAGATTAGTGACCGAATATTTAGTCACTTTTCGCGAACGCGTTATCTCAAGAATCACATCGTATTTATCCGCATCGTGAATACTTTACAGGCGCAGGTCGTTAACCTAATGGAGACGACGTTAAAGCCGAAGGGGATCGATATAGTGCACTTTTGCCATCGTCATCTACGAAGGCCGAGGCCAATCGTAAGGAAAGACATCGTAAGAAAAGGCGAGAGAATCCGCGCGGCTCTAATAGCGCGTGAACGCACTTAATGGAACCATTTGAATCATAATGCGACCGATCGGGGCCGCGATTGGCAGTTTCTACCCGGGGGATCTCAGACCGCGTCTTGCTCTAATCGCCTTTTCTGATTAGAAAACCGGTTTAGGTCATTCCCGCACCATTATGAGGCAATCGTTCATATAATGATAAAAGATAGATAATTTCGATATAAACGTGCGTACATTACATTTTTCTTTCTATGTCATTTTTGTAAAGTACGTTGGTTTCCGTATAAAGATAAATTATTTTTGCCACTACGTTTCTCTTTATGATTATATTTATGATAACGTTAAATTTTGATCATATACAGTATGTATGTATATAAAATATTTTAAGGATAGATTGCTAAGTAATTAATGCATAGCATACAATGAAAGAAAAGATTGGCTGAATATAACATAGCATTTTTAATTGATTGCAGCAGCCCATTTTTAATTGCGTTAGCAATCCTATCGAAATCCTACATTGCGGATAAGTTAACGCAACCAAAAATTGATTGTTGCAGCCAATTAGAAATGCTATGCTATATTTTATTACCTAATTTGCTACAGCAGCCAATCTTTTCTTTTAGTGTAGACTTTAATACATATCTGTATATCTTATACATTGAAAATAAAGGAAAATGCAAAATCTATAATGTGAGTGTGAAATTAAATTGGAGTGTGAAATAAGTATACAATAAAACGTTATGGAAAAGTACAATAAGCAATTTTCATACGAAGATATTTAGAAAAGTATTCGAGGATTGAATGCTGCGA
>Ga0157364_1005982_pt1 | contig 12445 bp, 2 predicted proteins | sample AttsexASBM2_FD_111476 | JGI IMG/M metagenome (GOLD analysis project Ga0157364, IMG submission 111476) | Fungus gardens microbial communities from leaf cutter ant in Ribeirão Preto, State of São Paulo, Brazil - Atta sexdens ASBM2 | ecosystem: Host-associated > Fungi > Mycelium > Unclassified ...
ATGCTTGTTTCTGGAAAAACTACACCCACTTCCTATGTCAAATACAAGATGGAAGGTCCTCAGTATTGACTTTGTTATGGAACTTCTAGAGTCCATGGGGTTTGATATAGTAATGACCATAGTGAATTCTGTGTCAAAGAGAGTACACTTTGTTCCAAGTTATACAGCTGTCATAGTAAAAGACATAGGAAGACTCTTTCTGTACTATATAGAAGAACTTCATGGTCTTTCTGCTAGAGTAACTAGCAGAGTCCATGGAATTTTGTGGACTTTCACAACCTCCAGGAAGTTTTAAGTATATTGACATAATCAATAAGTACAAGCAGCACTTATCTCCAGGAAATCCTAAGAGAACAGAATGAGAACTTCTGAAGGTAGCAACTATCCTAAACACTAATAGAATCCATTTCAATCTAGTAGAACAGTGCTAATATAAGTAAAGAATAATGATAGCTAGATGGTCAGGAACTCTAATGGAAATATCTAAAACTTTATCAGAAGAGGAAGGAAGGAAATTTACAACAGATATACTAGAGAGGTTTGAGAATAGAAGTTGACAAGATATTTGTAAAGTTCTGCAGAGTTCTATAGGATTACTTGAGAAAGATCATGGAGTCTAGCAAGAGTAGAGAAGTGCTGACCAATGGGGAGCAAAAACACTATAGAATTTAGTGAGGTCAGTAGTGAAGTTTGGATACTAGAACTTCATGCAAAGACAGGTTCTCTTATACTTTCCAATTATATTGTATCAAACAGAGGACTACAATTTATAATACTCTTTCCAAAGGAACTTTATCATCTACTTGGAATTGAAATTGCTTTATCTATAACTTGATACTTCTAGTTAAATAGCAAAATGGAATGAGTGAACCAAGAGCTTAAAAAATACCTTTGGATATTCATTAATGAATGTCAGAGCAATTGGCATGATTTTTTCCATTAGCAGAGTTTTAGTACAATAACTATATACACTCCTCCATACAGCAATATCTATTCTCAAAGTTTACTAGTTGAATAAAGTCTGTATTAGAACAAGCAAAGTCTGCTATTCAAAAATTCAAGAATGACATAGCAAGATATTATAATTAACAATACATCCCTACCCCAGTGTTCCATCCTGGTGACAAGGTATTCTTAAATTCCTCAGACATTTATATGACATGCCCTTCTACAAAGCTGTTGTACTACCATTTTAGATCTTACATGGTGGAGAAACAAGTAGATCCTATTTTATATTGTCTGAAATTTTCTCTCACTTTACAAAGGCTATATCTGGTATTTCATATTGTCAAGCTCATTTCCACTTCTAAAGACCTAATTCTAGAAAGATATCCAAGTCTCTCTTTAGACATGGCCATTATTGATAGAGAAGAAGAGTGAGAGGTAGAAAAGATCTTGAATTGACTAGAGTTTCTATCACTCTTAATACTAAACTCTAGTGTTAATGGCAATACACTTATTTTTATCAGTACTCACTATCTTGAACACTGTTCTACTATCTGAAGCTACAACTAAGTGATAAGTAGACAGTGCAGCATATAAGCTGAAGCTAAGGTCATTCTTAAAGTTTGCAACTATATTTTTTCAGATAAGTTCTCATGTTTATTTAAACTTTGTCTAATTCTACAGACTTTTGCTCTTAAGTCACTTTTGCTCTTAAGTCTAAACTATCCCTAATACAGATGGACAAACCAAGTGAGTGAATCAAGAGCTTAATTAGTATTTTTGGATCTTTGTAAGTGAACAACAGGATAACTGGCATAACCTTCTTACCACCACATACACTTGTCCACTTAGCAACTCTTGTTCCTCTTCAATACCTCTTATAGATAGGCTTCAAACTATATCAAAAGAAGTCTAAGCTAGAAGGAGTATTACAGTTTTGAAGTCTATACTAGAAAAAGCAAAGTCTATTATCTGTAAATTTCAGAATGATATAACCAAGTACTATAACAGATGTTATATGCCCATCTCTGTCTTTTACTCCAGTGATAAGACTTTTCTAAATGCTTCAAACATTTACACTACATACTCCTCTGCTAAACTTATATATTGGCATCTTAGACTATATACTATGGAAAAGCAAATAGGTCTTATATTTTACTGGCTGAAACTCTCTTTGTCCATAAAAAGACTACATCTGGTGTTCAATATAATGAAGCTAACTGTCATCTCTAAAGATCTAATACTAGGTTGATATGCAACCTCACCTCCAAACTTTATTATTGTAGATAGAGAAAAAGAGTGGGAGATGAAACAAGTTCTGAATAGTTGATGGTACTGCAAAAGATATCAAATCAAATAAGAGGATTTTAGGCTAAAAGCCAACTTTTAAGATAATACCTCTAGCATCTTTGTACCAGACAAAGTAGCAGAGTTCTATCAATTAAATTTCCAGACTCTACAATTTATAAGAGTGGCATACTTTAAGCAGATTGAGTTTAGGTTTTTGTCTCTTGCTTTGAGTCACAGCAATTGGAAAGAGAGGGTAGATATAAAAGAACCATACTTTTTGCTGCTAAGCTTCAAAAAAATGTCCTGAAACCTTGTTGCAAAGTCTACAAAGTTTGATACAAACACTGCCAATACCTATCATTAAGTTCATAAAGTTTATCAAGATCTTCACCACTTTCACTTTCAAACTTTATCAGGTGCTGTTATTAAATGATTGTTATTCTATATTTTCTACTATCACCTAATAAGCTCTTACCATCTCTGAGTAATGTTCTAGATATTTTGATCATAGTTTCTAACCATTTAATACAATCATTCTAAAGTTAGGTCAACAATGTTTCACATGATAGTTATTTCTCATTTCATATTTCTTTATTCCATACCTCCATTATTTTTCTTTTAACAGTCTCTATAGTTACATTTACTGACTTTTTCTCTAGTCCTAGATATATTCTCAATGTCTCTTATTGTTCTATCTACTTAGTTCTTTTCCTCCTGGTCCTGGTGACTTTTAAATACATTTGTTCATTCATCTCAAATCACTGTGTTTCTATCTCATTACTGATTAATACAGATCACTTGAGTATTTAAAACAGTTCCAGAAAATCTCATTCTATTCTTATAGGTTCTTCTTAGAAATAAGTCATATATTAGATAGCTATGAGCAATAAACTTAGGTTTTCTCTGGAACTTGAAGTGCAAACTCTGCACTTCTACCTCAGTTGCTCTAATAGCTCTGGAAGTAGTCATGTTATATAAATATGATCCTCTAGCTCTTTCTTATATCTATTAGATGAGTGGGAGTATAAAACTATATCTTCAGAGTTTTCAGTGAAGTCTGGAACAAGGCTAGCACAACAGATATTTAGAATATATATACAGTGCTTTTCTGCTTTTTGGATATCTTAACAACAAGAGTAGTGAATAAGGCAATGTATTATGACTACCTCTTTTTTTTTTTAGTAAACCTCAGGATTGTATTGCTTGAGCTATGTGAAACCAAGAATGAGATCTTGCTTATTCAAACTAGAAACTATAAGAAAAGTTCACTCCAAGTGTAAACTACCTCTGACAAGTGGAAACTATAGTTAATTATCAGACTAGAGATTGCAGAATATCTACCAGTCCTTAAATACTAGGATAAGTGTTTAAAACACTTGAAAAATTGAGTGGTGCTATTACTACATGTTAAGCATAGTTCTTACTTCAAGTGGATATATAAAAGTAGGTAAAAATATCTGGGTTGTGGATTAAGCTAGAATACTTGTTTATGAACTTGTGACTGAGCTATAAATAATAACCTTAGCCTTAACTTATATGTTATGTCAACTACTTAACACATGGTTGTAATTTCAGATAGTAGACAAGTGTAGAAGAAAGCTAGGAAAGAAAGCAGATCACTAGAGTTCAATTACCAGACTAGAGAACTACAAAGTATCTACTTGGTCTTAAATAATAAGTTCTGTAGTTGGAACTGTGGCTAAGCGAATGGTAGTATAGAAGATAGCTAAGGAAACATTATAGAGACCATTTCTAAGAGATAAGACAACCTAAAGTCTATGTGACAAGTTACTAGACAATACAACACAGTAAAATAATCCATGCATAAGCAGATGTTGATGCAGAAGTATACCTAGAACTAATTAGAGTTTTATCCAAATTTAGAAAGCAGATATCTTAGAAGTCAGTCTATAACATTATATAATTTAGCAATTATCCACATTGAGTGAGATTAGTGTCTAAGCCCAACTCTAAGCTAGATAGATGTTTGATCAAAATGATCTATAAAAAAACACTGGCTAAGTCTAGAATTTGGAATAGAAGTAAACTTCACTATGGAAGACCAAGTACTCACAGAGTTTGAAGAGGAATAACACTGTCACAGAAGACAGGTTATTTGTAGAGTTGGACTTTGACATATAACATAAAGCTTATTTCTAGAAAAAATCTAAGAGAATGAGATCTTTTGAAGGCAGTAACTATTCTAAATACTCTAGAATACATTTGATCTAGTAAAATAACACTGATGTAACCAAGGAATAATAGCATCCAAGTAGTTAGAAACTTTAATAAAAGTATCTCAAATATTAACTAGAAATAGTAAAAGCTTATCAGTTAATAATAAAAGACATAGAATAACAATTGTTTACAAAATGGTACTTGATGAGGTTTGAGAGTAATGGTGATGGAGTTGACTTGTAAAACTTTATATATTCTATAATAGTATTTATGTTATAACTTAAGTTCAAGTAATAGAACAAAAGAGAACTTAATTAAGTTTCTGTTACAAACTAGTTTATATTATATACAGACTATAGTTCATGTGCATACTATAACTAACCTATTCTCAAGTTCATATACTTTTCATAAGGCCAACATGCTGTAGTTATGTTATATGACATTATCTGTTTCAGAATCTTCTACAACTTTCTCTATATTATGTGATTGTGTGACTATAACTATGACAAGTATCACATTTTCATTATACTTTGTGATATCACATCATACTTATCTACCTAAGTCCAAATAAAGAAAATAAAAATAAAATAAAATATAACCAAGTTTATCATTCACAACTCTGACAGTTCAGAGTTTGTAGTTTGAAGAAAATAAGAAAATTCATAAGCTTAATAACAAATATCAGTAGTGTTTAAATTTCAGAATTTTATAAGATGATTGGTTCTCTTACACTTCTAACTTATAAACTTTAAATCCTAAGAAATAATAAAGGAGTACTCAAGTAGTATTATTGCTTCATAGTATAGCCCTAAGTGATGTCAGTAGCTATACTGAGTAGAGGTTTCAGTAGCAAGATACTGATAGAAATTTAAATTTGGAAAGAAGTAAACTCTGTCATAGAAGACTAAACACTCACAGAGTTTGAATAAGAGATAACACTGCTGTGGAAGATAGGTTATTGATAGGTTAGACTTAGCATATAATAGAATCAAAGTAAGAGAGACAGGCTAAAAATTAATGCTTTGAAAGTCTGTAAAATATAAGTTCCACTTGTTTCTCTATTTTATAAGGTTTAAGACAGCAATGAGACAACTTGGTTAAAGATTATGTTATATAGATGTCTGAGAAGTCTAGATATACCTTATCACTAGAGCAGAATACCAGGCAGAAGTACATTATCAATTATAGTATTTGACCATGTTTTCTTAAAACTTGTATATAGCAAAATTTATCTCTTCTAATATGGACTTTACACAATTAGTGAACTTCAAGACATTTTTCAATTTTGATTTTCTTTAGTAAGGCTCAAATTTAATAGCAGTCATCTTGTATTAAGAAGAAATAGTGGTTGTTGTATTGAGAAATACAGATAGCCATTATACTGAAACTTTGCTAATAAGAGGAAATTTTGCCAGTTACTCTGTTATTTTTTGACAAATATTTGGAGGTATTATTACAGCTTTTAATTCACTTATTCTATTTTGTCCATCTATCAGGCTGTAAACAAAGTAATCTTAACTCTGAGTAAACAGTAGAGTTTCTTGGTAATAAGTACAATAAACTATGATTTTCTGTCCAAGACTATACAAGTGGGAAATGTAAGGGGATTCCTTTCTACTGCCAAATTCTACAGTGATTTTGCCTTTTACCAGTCACTCTTCTATTCTGCTAGCCCTTACAGTTTTTCTCCTTAATCATACTGAACTCTATCAAATCTTGTAAACACACTGTTAACCTCTATCTCTAGTCTCTTTTCATACACTTACTGTAAATTTTCTCTTTTCTTCTTCTAGTAATGTTCTAGTTGTTTCTATTAGAGTTCCTAACTATCTGACTATTATCATTCTCTCCTTATGCCAGCATTGTTCTACTGGATTAGAATAAACTCTTTTAGTATCTAGGATAGTTGTTACTTTCAGAAGTTCCTATTCTATTCTCTTAGAACTTCTTGGAGGTATATGCTACTTGTATATATTTATTATGACAATATACTTAGAACTTTCTGAAGATAATAAAGTTCATGTAATCACTATAGACCCCACTAGTCATTTTAATGTAAAGATTGTTTTGAAACATAGTATTAAAAAAACCTTATAACATCTTCTATGATGACTATAGTATGAGTTGGAGCAAAGTAGGCTCTTTTTAATATAGGGTTTATTATTATCATTATAGTACTAAATCTTGCAGACTTTAGAAGTTTTATAATAAAGTTGATACTGATAATCTTTTATCTTATATTTGTGATAAGCAACAAATATGACTTTCTCAAAGATAAATAGCAAATAAACTTGATCTATAGATATAGGTTATAAGTACTAATATATTAGCTGACATATCTGAATATTTGAGGCTACTAATAGCTTTATGACAACAATTCCAAAGTTTTTCAATATCTAGCATACTCTATAATCTTTGTGTCATGATGAAGGAACATACTACACTACTGTAAGTTAGAAAAACCCAGAATATAAATCTTTCTCTAAAAAAGAAATAATATATTTATTTTTAACTACTCTAAAGACTACATTGACTTAGAAGATTGTATTAACTTAAAAGATAATTAATGAAGTTTTCTAGCTGTTACAAACTCAAGATCTTTAGAGCAGATCAAGGATAGGAACTATTAGAATTAAAGATAATAGACTTAGTTTTTATTTTATCTTATTTTCTTGTAGGTTTTATTGTTAATCATAGGATGAAGAAGATAAATTGTGACACTGTCACAGGTCACACAAGTCACATGCTCATGTGACATGATGGAACAACATAGAAGATTCTAGGTAGATGATGTCATAACAATATATAGTACATATATTGGCCTTAAGGCAAAACATATAGTTTTTAGGGTAGGCTAGAAAAGGTAGTAGCATGGACCATTGTAGTTTAGTATATAAGGTAGATGTTTCTGTATGAAGTTCTCTATCGAGTTCTCTTGTGTTACTCAATACAAGAGTGGTCTTTCATCCTAAACCTTTAGGCTTAAGTCATAACAGAAACCTTATATTGGGTTAACACAAGAAAACTTAGTAGAGAACTCTGTACAGGATTGTCTACCTTATATACCCCTTATATACCTAAGACTACTTGTCCATGCTCTAATACTTTAGCCTATCCTAAATAACCATGTATTTGTCTTAAGGTTAACATGTACATAATATGTTATATGACATTATTTTTTCCAGAACCTTTTACTATTTTCCATTATGACATGTGATCATGTGACAGTGACATGTAACATTATGCTAAACCCTAACTCTAGTTCCAAAAATAAAAAATAAATTGAAAAAAAAGTGAGAATAAGAAATAAAATAATGTTCAATGTTCACAACTCTAATACTAGCTACATAGACTACTAGTTCTTCTTGCTGACCTACTTTGTTATCTTGATAGATATTTATTAGAAAGCTATGTTTTTCTTCTTTGAATATTAGTCATTCTATTGTATATACTACTAAAAACTCTGGCTTGATTAGAACTATATCTTTATTATACTGTAAGCTATCATTATGGTTTAGTTTTCAAGATAGTGTATTTGGCTTTTCTATAGACTTACCCAAATAGTAATATAAGACAAAATCAAATCTTGTTGGATATAATGATTACTGTGCTTGTTTGTGATTAAGTTTCTTGGCTATTATAAAGTACTCTAAGTTCTTATAGTTTGTTCAAATTTCTATAAAGTTTGGTATACCTTTTAGAAAGTGTTGTTATTTCTCAAGAGTCTAGAATAATTACCAGTATTTCCTTGTTATGAATCTTATAGTTATACTCAATAAGAGAAAGAGATTTAATCTCACTAAAAAAGACTACTGGATGCCACTTACCATCTATCTTTGACTTTTGAGAGAAGATTACTCCTGTTATATAGTCTAAACTACTCACTTTAACACAGAAGAAAGCAGTGATATTTGAAGAGGTAGAATAGGCACAGAAATAATAGCTGTCTTCAAGACATCAAATATTACTTATTGATCTATAGTTTATGTCTAGATACTGTTGTTGCTAGTGAAGTTAAAAAAAGGCTACTATAAAAAAGCTTTCTACTTTGCATAAATTCAAGTCTGAGTTAAACCCATAGTTCTCTCATTTTCTAAATTCTATACTAATACACTGTAATAACACTGCTAGACTTTTTTGGCCACTGCAGCACCTTCATAGATATTTACTTACTTCTTCACAACCATTGATTTACCTCCTTCAACAACCAACCAATAAGCCTCTACTATTCAGCTATATTCTATTAAGATTTCTGATCATACAGCTTCATTATTCTGTAGTTAGATTACCAAATGTTCTACTTAATATCTTTGTCTAATTGGAATAGACTTTGAACTACTTAGAATAGCTGTCACTTCTAGAAAACTCTCTTAAACTTTCTCTGAAGGTGAGTCATGTATATACTACTGTTGGTCAATATTATCTTAGGATTTCTCTAGAGATATAAACTTTACTAAAACTTTACAGTCTTTGTCTAGTTGCTCTAATAGCTGCATAATAGTTGAAAACTTGTAGATGAACTGCCAGTAGAAGTTGGTAAAGCCAAGAAAAGCCTACAATTCAGTATAATGTAGGATGGGCCAATCTTGAACTCTAACTATCTTGATGAAGTTTACCTTAACTTGATTTTCCAAAATAACTAGATTTAGATACTTTATTTGCTATTTGTTAAACTTATACTTTTTGAAACATAGAAATAGTTTGTGCTCAGCTAGGACTTCCATAATTCTACAGACAGCTCTATGATACTCTTCTAATGTTTGGGTAAAGATCAGGATGTTCTCTAGATATACTATTATAATATCGTCTACTATAAGATCCTGGAAGATATTGTTTATTATAGTCTGGAATATAGTAGGGCTATTGGTTATATCAGATAAGAAACATACCCAGAAGAGAAAACTATTTGTAGAAAAATTATAGAAGACATTAGATAAGACATAAAAACATTATTCATGCTGTATAGATGCAGATTCTGAATGATCCTAGCTTTAGCAAATATGCTATATCTTTGTATATTACAATGGTTATATTTAGAAAGAAAGTATTAATGGAAAGTGAAATATGAGGAAATTTGGAGTTCCAAGTATGGACACTTAGAACAGTGTACTACACTAGTTAATTTTTAAAGTGAGAAACTATAAAGTACTTATGTATCTTAAATACTAATACTCAGTAACTAAAACTATATCCAAGGACCAGAAAAGATAGGTAACTACTCTAGATATACTAAAGTCTTCAGAAATAAAGTTTATAATTATTTACTAGTAGTTGGATACACAAATTGTCAGCTACTCTATACAAATTATGATTACCTGATATTTTATTTCATCCTTCTTATTCTACAGGCTTTTATTATTGTCTTTCTTCAATTTTTATTAATGTGTTTGAATCTTTTACTAGTTTTTTGTTGCTTAGCAGTTGATTGTTGTATATTTAACTTTGCTAGACACTTGTCAACTATGTACTTTGGATCCCCACAGCAGTAATAACCTCTGGTCAGTGCAAGACAGAGTTTGTAAATGACATTGATGTCTACAGAAATACTAGGAGAAAGTACTGGCATTGGTTGGTATATAAGTACTGATAAAATAGAGAGTAGCTATCAGGAGAGAAGAGAGACAATTAAACTTCTCAGGGCTCAAGAGTTGAAGAGAGGTTGAAATATGAGAATGGGCAATTTGAGACTGCCAAACCAATTGATATGTTTGAAATTTCAGAAAAAGAGATTCTATTCTGCTATCAGAACAACTAGGCAAAGTCTATAAGCTTATGTAGAGTTTTACTATCTCTAGAGAATCTTAAGTATATATTACATTAACTATCAAGTATATGACTCATCTTAATATTAGATAGAACACTTACTAAGCTAACTATGAAATGATAAAGCTAAATAGTCAGATATTTTGATAGAGATACTTTAAATGTTACAGGATGGTAGAAGTTCATTGGGCCATAGCAAGAGGAAGTGGATTGTTATAATCATAAGAATACAAGTAAGGTCCATTATGGTTTGCAATGGAGTTGAGACTTGAAGCTTAAGAGAAAAAAGGTTTGTAGAGTTAACAATAGACATTGGCAGTGTTAGTGACTCAATTACTAGTGAGCTGGTGGATTTTTTTATAATTCTGTTCTTTTAGATTTCTTCTAGAGATAAGTTTTGCCTATATTACATTTGGAATTTCTTCCTCTGAGTTAGAGAGAAATAGAAATAGATATATTAATGTATATTTAATTTTTTTCTTTCTTCTAAAGTTTATGTCATATTATGTATGGACCTGAATAAATTTATAGAACTAAGTCTACAAAACTCTAAGAAGAGAATACTAGTATCTATTATAGACTAACCTAAGCATATCTATTTTTTATCTCAGATAATAATCAACTCTTTTCTGCTCTATAGATCTCTTTTATTATAAATATTTCCATTTCATTGTTGATCATTTTCTACCTCTCTTCTTTATTTCTCAGTTATTGTCTTAAAAATTAGCATCTGTATTTTAAGGCTAATAGATACTTTGTATAGACTTTAGTCTGATAATTAGGTTGATTAGTGACATACTCTACTTCTATCTCTCCAAAGTTATAACCATGTGGTGAGTAATTAGTACAATATACAAGTTGAAGATCATCATCCATATTCCATACACTACTTCATAGATAAGTACTCTCACTTTATCTGTTTACTTCCATGTCAATCCTATGAACTCTCTCATCTAACTATAGACCACACTTAACAAAGAGTCTATGAAAGTGAATAAGTTATCTAATATTGATACAAATTTTACCTGTTATAGAAGATAAATATTTTTAGGTTAGTCTATAACAGTCAGTAAGAAAACAATAAGGCAATCTCTACTACTATATGAGGTGTTATATATAACTAATGCAACATGAGGAGAGAACAAGGTGTAGTAAATTAACAAAATAGAAAATGCAGTGGTTTGAGATAAATAAAAAAATATATTTGAGAGTCACTAGGACTAGGAAAAAAGAACTTAGTAGATAGAATAATAAGACTTGCTAAGAACATATCTAGAACTAGGGAAAAAGAACTAGTTTTAGTACAGTTTAACTACAAAATAAATATTGACTGTTTGAGTATATACCTATTTACATAATAATAAAGAAAGTCAGATTTAACTATAGAAACTATAAAAAAACAATAGAAATATAGAATAATAGAATATGAAATGAAAAATAAATAAGAAGTAATAATGAGATAGGAATAAAGAAGGAGTGAGTGAGCATAGCTCACACTTCAATATTCCTTCTCAGTGAGATATCATAAAGCAGGTAAAATACCCAATTCTGTTTGAAATTTAATAAAGACTTCACAAAGTAAAGCTATGGTAAAGATGTCTACCAACATCTCCTTAGTAGAAATATACTAGAATACTATCTCTCCTCTGTCACATTCCATATTCTGACCACATCTATTCTAATCTATGGATAACCTTCTACCCCCATCTATACTTTCCAATCTCTTCTGGTATAGATCAAATATCTTTAGTTCATCTTGGATGTCCTTACTAGTTTAAGTTAACTTCATAGATTTTTATTCTCTGACATCTGAGGATTACTAGAAATTAGAGTAACTCACTTAGTAGTTACTTCAGATAGCTATCCTAGGTATACTAATTAATATATAATCCAGTAGTCTACACTGTAATAGTCATTCTGAAAATCAACTAAAACTAGCACTCTTCTTCTAGTGTTAGCAATGACACACCTCACTACTTTCCAGTGGTTCTCTACTTTCTAAGTTCCCAAGTCCTAATCTAAAATATACTATCTGTACAACTCATAAAGATACAATATATAAGCTGAAGCCAAAGGTCATTTCAATCTGTCTTCTATATTCTCTAATAACACATAGTTACTTATTTTGGACTTCTAAGATGTCTTTTGTTATGGGACGCTTGGGACATGAACAATTTTTATTTTCTTTTTCCTTTATTTTCTGACTTTATAGGAATTTTGTTTTCTTTTTATTTTTATTTTTATTTTGGACGATGAAGAAGGCACGTGA
>Ga0157364_1005983_pt1 | contig 12445 bp, 3 predicted proteins | sample AttsexASBM2_FD_111476 | JGI IMG/M metagenome (GOLD analysis project Ga0157364, IMG submission 111476) | Fungus gardens microbial communities from leaf cutter ant in Ribeirão Preto, State of São Paulo, Brazil - Atta sexdens ASBM2 | ecosystem: Host-associated > Fungi > Mycelium > Unclassified ...
AAATTTTTTGACAAATATTCTTTTGGATTTTTTGATATTTTTACTAATATTGTATAATTAAAACTTTCTAACAACAAGAAAAAGTGAAGACCAACAGATGGAAGTAAAAGAATAATTTTAATAGCATAAAATGTGTACATTCAAAAAAAAAACATTGTGATAATAACTATGTATAAAGATGAGAAAAATTATGATGGCAACTATAAGGATGACAACTATATATATATATAAGTTTTATGTAGTATATATAATTAAATAAATTATTTTATAGTTGCAATAATTACAAAATGATTTTTATTTAATTATATACATGTATGTGTGTGTGTGTGTGTGTGTGTGTGTGTGTGTGTGTGTACATCACACATAAAACTTGTATAATTATCACTTTTATAGTTGCACCTATTTTTTTTCTCTTAGTATAGAAATTATAAAAAACGAATTTCTAAGAAGAAAAATGTAAGATAATTCCGAGATAGTCATTAAACTTCTCGGATATGTCAGACTAATTGGAAGCTTCAGGTCAAAATTCTGTTAAACTAAAGTTCACTTAAATCTTAAATCCACCTGAAGAAAAGAGATTATCCTCCATTTGCGCTCATGAAACTTGATTAGCCAAGAGTCATTACGCTCTGTTATTAAATAATTCTGACTCGTGACAAAATTTCATCGAGTTTGCGAATCTTTGAATAAAGAACTCGTAAAAGATCTATCTGGTACAAACGAGTAACGTTGGTTTACGTATTCGGTACACGATAACCGCAGATAACGGGATAGGCCGAACGAAAAAAAGATTGCAATTGTTTATGCAACCCGCTAGATCGGAACAACGTGCGACGGAATTTATCGGCGTTCGCCGGTAAAAAAAAAAAGAGAGAGAAAAAAGGAAAAAGCGACACGCGCGATCTCGGAATATCGAGTTCCGTAAATCGCAGGGAATAACAGCGACACACTGTTCTCGCTGTCGTTTCCAGCGAATTCGCGTAATCGCCGGGGCACGCCGGGTACCGTCGACGCGATTCGACGCGACACGACGTGGGAAACGGTCCTTCCGGAAGGGCGTGCGCGAATATTTCGAGTCGCGCGGCGCGTCGCGCATCCTGGCGCGGCTCCGGTGCATAAATTTCGGACGTGCCGGCTATGGTTTATACCGGCGGGATTAAATAACTTGACCCACCAGCAACATATCACGGCCGTGTACGGCACGCGCGTCGACCTCCCCGCGCCCTTCGTATACGTCGTTGACGTGCAGCGAGCGTATCCGCCCCAACGCCGACGTCGTCGACGCGACGCGGCGACGTGATTGCAATGTACATACGCGCTACCCACGTCGATCTGCATGCCGCAATTTTTATTCGTTCGTACACAGCTGTCACGTGTGATTATCTCCATTATCGCCGTTACCGTTAATACTTCTTTCTGTTATTAACGGTAGATTAAATCTAATGAGTGATATTTGTATTAATAACGGTGCTAATTAATACTAATTAAAATGATTTTTGCGCCTTTTAATAATAGATCTTGCTATGTGTTGAAAAAGAGATTGTGCAATTTATTCTATTAGATACGAAACGAGAAACACAATGACGTTCAAAATATGTTAATGAACGTTATAAATTGTGTAATAAACGTACAAACTAAAAAATGAATGTTTTAAAGCGGTTTTTTATTAATTTAAAATATCGTTTTTATACGAGACATTTCAACCGTTTAACCCTCCCGTTTGCAATTTGGGTCTTTTGAGGCAAAATTTCACTCTCAAATTTCTCCGAAATAGAGAAGGGAGTTCAATTTCTCTATTACTTAGTTACATATTTTTAAATAAATTTTCATTCTTGTTTAAACTTCAGTTTTTATAAATAAAGGTTTTAACATTTCATTTAAAAAGCTTGGATAGTATAGATGGAGAAAATATAAATATTTGCAAACGAAGAGTTAATAAATATAAGAGTTAATAAATATATATTTAATATCGATAACGTCTATTTAATTTTTATACATCATAAAAATGTTTCGTTTAAATATTTTTTAAACGCAAATAGTTCGCTTTATAGGTATTGAGATGTTTTTCTTGAAAACAAATTTTGCTTCAGAAATGAAATGATTCTTACTGCATTTTACTACTTGAGAGCAAACGAAGTTTATTCGCGCAATTCAAGCAACGCGATCGGCTATCAATAATTAATAAAAAGTACCGAGTTCAACCGTTCGTCAAGTTTCGCGGTAAGAAACCAGTTGGAAGGATCTCCGGCCATTTCCGATGGAATGTCCGGCTTCGTAGTTTGATTAATCAAGATTGGCAAAGCGTGCTGTAAGTGCCGAACTAACCCCCTCCCCCCCTTCCCCTACCGATACTTAGATGAAAGCCAAACTCGAGCTCTAATAAGGTGAATCAAGTTTGTCAACTCTGATCTACCAGCACTTTCAAGGAACCAAACACAAGAGATACGCGCGTGTTATGTACGTTATCAGGGTCGTCAGCGGGCTAGGATAAGAGAGTGCAATGACCCGGCAACTTTTGGCTCCGTAGATTATAATTACTACTGACGAATTAGATTTCAATATTCAGGCGAAAGGCGAGCAGAGAGATAAGGAATAAAAAAGAAACATTGTGAAAATTCAATAAAATATATAATTAAAATTTAAACCTATTGCACATGTAAAGCTGCCGTTGTATGTTAAACTTATAATTAAAAATTACTGGTTTTGATAGTCTATATAAACATTTATTCTGAAGATTAAACTCAAAAGATTACTTTAGATACTGAGATTTCAATATTTTTCAAATTACAAGAAAATAAAATGGTCAATTATAACGCGTATTTATGCCTTGAAATAATTGCTCTAATTGCCCTTATATACATGTCAGTCTATCATTTGTATCAACTGATATAGCTCACAAGCAAACAGTCACAAACCCACAAATTAATCGTGGCCATTAATCGTGATCATTTAATTAAGGAATGACGATATATTCCTAATATTGAAAAAGAAAATTAGCAGAGATAATAAAAGGAAATAGATCCTAAATATTTAAGGTTCAATTTCCTTTCATTATCTCAGAAGTATTAATTTTCTATTTATATCTATTTTTCTATAAAACACAGCGACAGGTACAATAATAGTAGAATATAAAATATTTCCTATTTCTCGTATGTTTTCTTTTTCTTTATTTCTTATTTCTTTTTTATTTACGCAATACTAGTGTAAATTTTCTATAAACTTCGAACAATTTGCACGCCATGAAATTACTGTTTTGTTGCATATTATGACACTAAAAGCGCTAGTAAATGGCTAACCGATCAATAATGCGTTAATAACAATTACCTATATTCTATCAGCTTTGAATTGTATATTCTTGTATGCACAATAGATCAACGGATGGTTACGCTATATCCTAGGCTGATTTAAACATTTGCATTAATCTGTCCTAACCTATCTATTTTAGTAAATATGTATGTATGTATGTATGTATGTATGTATGTATGTATGTATGTATATATGTATATACATGACATAATGCATCTGTGAGATCATGAGATGTATTTAACTGTGAATGTATATATTCACAGATCCATTATCTCGGATTAAAATAAAAGGTAATATGGCATTCACCGATGCGATACAATGCCGTAGTTGTAACTCCATTATAACAGCGTCAGTTGCAAAATATACAAATATAAAATTCAAATCATAACGTTAAAAATAATAAATATTTAGAGAAATATTGCGCGCATTGAGCTTCACATTCGTCTACTCTATTTATCAAGTGAATCAAGTGAATCACTAAAATAATTACACAGTATGCGGAAAAATTCTTTTATCGAATTTTTATAAGCATCATAAATAACCTTTTTTCCTCTTATTTTTATCATACAAATACATTATCCAAGTAAACGGAAATAGATGAATTGCGTAAAAGGCAAATAATACAGAGTGTTCCAGATCATTCAAAGGAAAATGCAGGAAAATCTATTCAAATTTTTTTCTTAAAGTTATTCATTGTGTGTTTGAGCTATATATAGATATTTTGAACATCTCTAACAGTAAGAAAGAAGAATTTAAAAAGACAAAAAATTTTCCTCAATTTTTTTTTTATTAAAGACACGAACTAATAAGAAATATTATTTTTTTTCTTTTTGATAACAGGTATTAACTTTTTTATTTAAAGATGTTTTTTTTCAATAAACTTACCTAATGATATCTATCTTACTCCATGTTTCCTCCAATTTAAAAGTTTATATAATAAGTGAAAAATGAAGCCGATAGCGGCCGAAGTTGGATCTTACGGTCCTAATAAATCGTTTATTACTGTTTAAGTTTTACTACAATTTTTCTTACTTTCGGTATATTCCTAAAAGCACAAATACTATCATCGGATACTTTATCGCATAAGGTCAAATTTTTTAATTTGATAAATTAAAAATTTTTTAATTTAAGCCACCAACAATTTTTGATATCCAAAAAAATTAATGATTTATAATCTGTGATATTTCCTTATTTTTTTTATAAATTGAAAAAAATATAAGAACAAATTTTAACTAAAAGTTATTTATTTAAAGAAATATCCACGAAGTAATCTCGATTTATGATATTCCTATTTAATATTTTGATCTGACTGTGTTTATCTTATTTCCTATAATATAGTTTTTAGAAAACTGAAACGCTATCATTAGATAATTCAGATAGGCTTTAGTAATAAAAATTTTTCCTCAACTTCTAACTACTATTTATGTTTGAAGAAAAAGAGGGTAGTACAGGTAGTTTGAATAAAATACTTTGTATATAAGTAATGAATTACTTACCTCATGACTGTTCGATATCATACCTTTCTTTCCTTCTTTTCTTTTTTTTTTAAAAAGTCTTTCGCATAAAGCTCACTTGCAAAGATTATAATTTACATTCATACTCGTAATAACTATTAAAATACATCATTAATCATGCGATACTTTGTATTATGTCGTTAAAAACATGAAATATTTTTAATAAACAATAGATATATTACAATAAATATATTTTTCATTATTTGAATTATTTATAACGATTCATATCACTTTGCACTTAATTTAAAAATAACGGTGAGCAAATTACATTAAAATCGACGGAAGATTTAAAAAATGTAAAGTTAGATATGTATTTAAAAAATTTTTCAAAAAATATAGTTATTGTTATACGTAAAAATAGTAATAAATTGCAATGTTTAGTTCCCATTATTCATCTTACTTTAACTAGACGCAAAATCTATTTCGGTAAATTGCCATCGCCTTGAATACGTTTATGAATCATTAATTGCCAACTCAATTAATCGTGCAGGTTGATAGACGCTAATTATAATGATCACGTTTCGAAGAACAGTAATGCAACAACTGGGTTCGAAATAGTCAGTTCCAATAATCGTCACGCAAATGATAGCAATGTACGCAATATAAAGAAAAAAAAAGAAACAACTATAAATCATAAATTTATTTACGCTGTATATACTTTATACATGCGTGCTTTGAAATATTTAATGCTTCGTAAAATAAATGCGCATTCTATTCTGTTTCTGCATTTTAAATTAACTTTGATGAATAGATTATTGTTATATTAAATATTTATTTGAAGAACACATTTTAATTTTATTTAAAAAAGTATTTATTTAAATTAATAAATAAATTACAAATACTTCTTTAAATAAATTCATAAAAAGGAAAAATGCTTGCTGTTGAAATATTAAAGAAATGCAATGTTGTGAAATGGTTATACTAAAATCAAAACTTGTAATTTTGTAAAATAATATATATATATAATAAAATATCTCTCTCTCTCTCTCTCTCTCTCTCTCTCTCTCTCTCTCTTCTCTCCCCGATTCTTTCGATCACTAGGGATTATCAGGGTTTCCATTTTATTTGTATAACTTACTGGAATTACAATTGCGACGTGCTGATCTAGAATTTCTTCGTTGGTGTAGTCACGCCTTGCTTTGTCCGCTGGCAGCTAGGCAAATCTTTGCTCAATTAATTAGCAGTAATTGCAATTTAGTCGACGAACGTGGAAACAAGGACAGAGCTGGAAGTTTCCGCCAGTGTATACGTGGCATTCGCTCGTAGTCAGATATTATTCGACTGTAAGAACGTACACAGGTACATCGAGAATTACGAGCTGTGCAGCAATAAAATTAATCCTTTATTCGCGCGCAAAGATAAACTTATACAATCCATCATTGCACGAGCGCATCTTTCGCGATTAAATCTAGGAAATTTACGCGGAAATTACAAACTTTTATTTACGTGACTTGCAATGAGACATTGTCATATTAAATTCAGTTCTTAGCAGCGGATCGCATTTAAAACAATGCGTTCATCTCGACAAGTAAATGAATTGAAGAATATATTTTAGAATAATATGAAGATTTTAGAATAATGTACACATAAAATAGAATAACTTCGTAATTTGTAACGTCCATTTATATTATGCTGCATTTATTATATGATGTATAAATTTTGTTATGTGCTATAGAAATTCCGTAACCTTAACCATAAACTTAAAATATCTCGATTAATGAAAAATATAAAGAAGCTATTAACTTTCTCGTCGTAAATAAATTGATTTCTGAGCGAAATTATTATTTTATTATCGATAAGTCCCTTGTTGAGAAGGATGCAGTATTCGAGAAGATAGCATTGCAGAGACGAGTGAAAAGACTGAAGGAACAATTTCTTTCCCTTCATATGCTGTCTCTCGTGGACCGCCAATCCCATTTTTATTATGACTCAATCGTCCGTATCTTCCGTAAACCATGGCGCTTTGCAATATGAGCGACGTCGTTTTCTCGACAAATGCGGAAGATTCCCATGACGACGGCAACCGGAATGAAATCTTTATAGCTTATTGAACCGAGCTATATCCAGCTTCGATCGCCACGTTCTAAAAAAGAAATTACTTATAATATTGTCGATAGTTAATCGACAGTCATCTCTATCTTAAAATTTTTCTCACGAACGTATATGCCGATATTCTTATATTTAAAGTTGTCTTAAGTAAAATCTTAAAGTAAACACAAAGTTAATATAACAATATTAAGAATCTTTATTTAATATATATAATAACATAACGTCAATATTATAATTTTACATTTTTTTAATATTCAATAATGTAACCGTTACTGAAAATAGGTATATACGTTATATTTATATTATTAAATATAAAACTATAACGTTGATGTTACATTACTGTTAGTTGAGGTTTATTAATAGTAAAATGATTTCATAAAATATAGAACTATATTAGCACCTTAAACCATTACTTTAAAATGGTCTTAAAATAAGAATAAACTATGAATATATGTTTTGAAGTTATGACAGACTCTTGATAGCAAATACATATATATTCGCTAATTAAAACGAATGATTTCTATAATTATCAAGAATATATCTAGCAATTGTCAAATGTTGTAATGTTAGGTTCCTTGATCATCTAATGTGTCACTAGCAGTCTAATGTGTCACCAGTGACTAACACAGACATACCCAATAACAATTAGAGTATCTCCGTAATAATGATCAATATTGACAGCATTAATGGATTCTCCTCACTTTTCCGAGCAGTGCTGTAATTGATGTGCCAGTCAATTAATATAGCATAATGTACATGACAATATACACTGATTCTGACCAGATCCTATAATTCCGTCTAGATCACGACTTAGCGCTAATTTAATTTTGATCCAATTGCGCTCTTTCCATTCATAAAACGTATGAAAAGTTTGCATAAAAGGGTACCGATATAGGCGATGATTCTTTAAACTAAACGATCAATTCAATCCCAATCCAAATCCCACGATATTATAACATAATAGGGTAAGCTGTTCCGTGTTATTGTGTTATTGTGTTCTTAACTACGGATATATTCGAGATGCGCATGGAGGACTATTGTCGTGATATAGCGCGTACGGGCGACGCTCTGAATCCTTGAATATGTCCTGCGGTCACGTCTTACTATTATAATAGTTTGGCAATTTTATCCTGTTCCCGGTAGTTACACTTTGAGCTCCTCGCTGTGTGCAGAGTAGAATTATTCGTGAACTGAAAATTTTACGTAAATAATATAAAATGTATTTAGTAATCCATAATAGCCAATAAATGTATATTAAAGAAAATTCTATATTTCTTAAATTTCCAATAATTTAACAAATATATACTTTGTTACTTTTATGCGCAAATAATAAATAAGCTATGAATTAGATTTGTAATAAAAAATATGTAATCCATATTTTTGGCCTTTTTAACGTTGAGAATATCATAATTTATTATTTTATCGAGATTTTAATTAGTAGATATCTTTATATCACTAATAATTAAAATTTTTGAAAAATCACAGAAAAGAATATCTTCAAATTTAACTGAAGAAAAAAAACAGTAAATAAATTATTATCAATTATTATTGTAAAGAAAAAAAAAATTAAACTTTAGCGCTATGTATATCATGTCCAAAAACTGAATAGTGATTGTTAAGAAAAAGAAATATTCAACTTTGTAATAACACATTATTTTCAAAGTCATTACGACTATGTCTATGGAATTCATAACTTATATTATTCCAGGACTTTCCTTAGGCGGCGGGTTGATAGTTCTGGCATCAGCATTGTCGGACGCATCACTGGAGTTACCGGGGAAATACAGTTTGCCGTCAACTGCCGGCATGCAAATGGACGATAACGGTCTACCTCAGTACCATTACGGCTGGTGCCTACAACTCTCGGGATTAGCGTTGATGCTCGCGGAAGTGGCAGCCGTTTTAACAATGTCCGGTTACATGGCACGGTTCTCCACGGTCGAAGAGATGGTGAAGTTGTCGATTAAAACTCTCGCCGCAGATCGGCTCGTTGGTTTTAGCTAGGGATTCACTTGGACCCATTAGATCCCAGTAAAACATCTGTCCATGGTCGCACAAGTGGATTTCTAGTTTTATCAACATGTGTTTTTTCGCAATCATGTTTCGTTTAATTGAAAAATATTTATGCTCTTTATTTTTCTTTTAGGTAAGAGTTATGGTCCCAGGTGCTGAAAGAAAGCTGAGAGAACAGAGAGGATTTAGTTCAGAATATCTTGTGAGGGCACATCAGAAATCACCGGGACCGCCGCAGGCCCGACCTTTCGGTCAGCCAACCAAAAGTAGGTGAACTTATTGCTAAAGAGGGTGTCCCGCGTATATACAATATGATGCGACACATCGCATATTTACGTAATTGAAAAATTCATTATCCGTACAAATTGTATGATCGGATAGAATTCTAGGATCCAGAGATCCGAGAAAATTCCAATGATTTATAAACAATTTTTTAAAATCTTCTAAATGCTGCGGAACACCCTGTAAAATAAACGATGATTTCTCATTCTTCGGAAGAAAGTAAATCCATTTCTGTGTCCTAGCACCTCAAAAAATAGCCGAAGAAGGAACTTCATTGCTCTGCAAATCGGCGCCTGATATTTGCGCGTCGAATCCACAGGCCATCAGTTATGTCGATAAGGCAGATCTATCGCACGTCCTGCCAGTCTACCCAGACGGCAAGAACATCGACCCACGATACAACAATTTCGATAAGTCGGAAGGCAACATCATAGATTCTCGATTGAGTGGCTTCACCGATAAAGAAGGCTTCATTGATTCTCGAATTCTGTCCGATTCTAGACAAAACATGATCGCTTTTACGGATAACAAGGAATCTGATCAGGAACAGCGGTACACCGAATTCTCCACGAGAAATACCGATCAAAATATCGTAGATTCCAGATTGAGCGGCTTTGTCGATAAAGAGGGTCTTCTCGATTCTAGATTAAGTGGCTATGTCGATAAGAATGAATCCTTACTGGATACCCCGTTCGGTTTCGATACTAGATTCAATAGTCTGGCTGGACAGACTGTCCCAATCACACTAAAAAATCAGAATGCCTCGGTATCGGCTATTCAATCACAGTATATATATCAAAACTTTGGAACAATACATTCGGGCATTCTTAAAGTATCAGAACCTGGTACCAGCTCCAGTTCCAATTCCAGTCAACGTAGCATGACCTTACAAAATCCAAAACGGAAATCGCAAATTGCTCAGAACACCTTTAGCACAATGGAATGTGAAAAGAGAAAGCGAGCGTCCGGGCTAACTGGCAAGGCGAGCTTTTACACTGGAAGTGCTGTATGACCACCACCCCCACCTCCGACACCAAGGTAACTCCCAGAAGAGGACACCCCATTGTAGCCGGAACTCAATGCGACTTTTGAGTTGGGTCGGAGGATATTCATCACTGATCGCGCTTAAAGGGAGAGAAAAGAATGAATTTTTTACCAACTAAAGATAACTCTGCCGTATTCACTAAAATGCATTTGTCGATAAACGGTACGTAAAAAAAACGCGTCAACTATCGGCATTGCAGGTTCCTACGAACTGGATTTAAACAAGCTACCAAAAGGATGCCAATATTATAATTATGCGCGCAATAGTAATACGTTAACTTAAGAGGATGCTGGGGTGATTAAATTATCGACACATTACAGATCAATAAAAATTTTCGAATTTACTGAACGGAATCAAAAATCCTTTTACAGGATTAAAGTAGATACAAAATTGGTAGGTGGTGAGATGGACTTTATATTAAAATCGAAAAAAGTTAAAAATTCACTTATTTTTCAATTCGTAGAATGTCACTTGTTCTCTTAATACGAAAGTCATACAGCTCGTATGGACGAAACAGTGCGTCACTCGTCGGATTACTTGAACGAATATACTGAATTTATGAAATTAAGATTAAAAGCTTAAAAAAAAGATTTTTTTTTATCTGCAAATTAAGTATGGGAACAAGTTCGTGGCGTTTTTTTAATGCCATCTAACGGGAAAAACGCCACGAACTTTTTCCCACACCTAATACGTGTGTACGTATATTTTATTACTAAACAAAGCAATAACTATGTCTAGCAGTGCTCGATTTTGCAAGAGATGATGTTGCAATATGATTAGATAAGGACAAATGTATGCATTTGAGTGAGACAGTACGATAACGTAAGAAATAAAAATATCATTATTATCAACATTTTTAATTTGGAATTTAAAAAGTATATTATTGACATTGATCGAGTTTGGCTGTCACTCCAGCATCGCCTTAAAACAGTATCGAAATAGTTAGATTCATGAAAAGTACAATTCGTACAAAAGAAATGATGCGAACGTAATCTGTCAATAAAGTTGCGAGCAAATTTACTTCGTTAAATAAATTAAACGAGAAATAAAAATGATGAACGATTACTCTTTCATCATTTTATATAATGAAAAGTAAGATAATGTCCGTCATTCGCTGTTAAAACTTTAACTTAACATCATAATCGCGTTTCAGCTGCATAATCAGTCGAACAAAACTATAAAATGAAATTAATATTAATATAGTCAATATGTTGTAATATAATTGATGGTAGATATACTCCAGATAAATCGGGCGCAACTTTTATATACTTTTATTTAATAATAATAATAATAATGCATTTAATAAGTAATCATGAAAATGCCAGTTTAGTAAAATCAAGTGAAATTGTTTATGATTAAAGATTTTCTCAATTTCTTCTCAAGTAGCACAGCAGCGTCTACAAAGCGCTCAAAAAAGCGCTTATATATACTCTTTTAGTGCTTTTTTTTAAATACTTGTAGGCGCTATGTGCTGCTTGAGTTTCAGCGATGTACACGCTCTAATTGTATCACTTATATATACATATAATCGAGGACATATCAAAAAATAAACACGTTTCCGTTGATTATGTTATGGTTATTGTAAAGTTATATTTTAAATTTGATCTTTACTGACTTTGAATATCTTTTATAATTAAAACGGATAATTAGATGTTTTATGTGCCCACATAAGAAAAAAAAAAATAAAATGCGTTATATACATCAATATGCTGTAACGATCGTAGTTGAATAAAATAAAATATTTCTTTTCTATAATAAAGTTGTGGTTTCCTTTTTTTATTCATGTATAACATATATCAATCTAGACTGCACTCAATATTTATAAAATACTCATTTATCATCAAAATTATCACAAAATTATGTATGCATTTCTGTTCTTTGCCTAAAGCATAAATTTTCTGTCTGATATGTTATGACTCTTAAAATAAGATTGTGGACTAATATTTATAGCTGATCGCCCGAAAAAGAAAAACAAAAACCTAGATGAGAGATTGATATAAATAATACGACACAACTTAATTCTCGATGCTTTCATAATATTCATAGCATTTATTTTATTATACATTTTTTCTCAAATAAATAAATAATGCAGCAGATACAATAATAACATACGTGCTAGAGTTTAATATTTTATATTTCGTCTTGTCGTAATTTACTCTGATTAAAATCCACTACTTCCAAACTACATTTTACGTCTCGATGTAATTGGAAAATGAATACTTCTTGTCATTTTTAG
>Ga0157364_1005985_pt1 | contig 12443 bp, 8 predicted proteins | sample AttsexASBM2_FD_111476 | JGI IMG/M metagenome (GOLD analysis project Ga0157364, IMG submission 111476) | Fungus gardens microbial communities from leaf cutter ant in Ribeirão Preto, State of São Paulo, Brazil - Atta sexdens ASBM2 | ecosystem: Host-associated > Fungi > Mycelium > Unclassified ...
CTGATTCTATGAATTAAGTAACATTTTATTATTTTTAACTTTTATGTGTCAAAATGTAAATCAATTCAGTTTTGTAATTAGATTCAAAGTAAACAACGTTCATATTAACGTATTTAGTAAATAATAATAAACTAAATTTGACTCAAATTTAATATACTTTCTTGAATTAAATCGTTAAACTTCATTATTTATTAAATGACATATTGAATGGGAATGTCCTATAGAAATAATAAAAAATAACTCGATATAATTTGACATTATGAACATTTAATAGTGTAGAAATGTAGGTCAACATCCTTCTTGATTTTTCTTGCCGCGATAAATTCCATTCTCCGAGTATTTTTTCCCCGCATAACACATCTACTAGCTCCAATTCCAATTATTTCGTTCGTTTCTCTCTGCCGAGCACCCGGCTCGTTGGCTTATTATCGCTTTTCTTCTTCGGGCACGACCCACGCGTCACGCACGAGTCCACATGCGATTCGTATGCGAGAGAGAAATAAGCTTCAAGCCTAAAAACGAGAAGGCATTTTGACAAACAAGAAGATTTATCTCCTTGCCTCTCAGCCGTGCTTCTTTTCACCGCATCTCGTAATGGCAATTTATATTCGCGTTTCTCGTAACTCAGACTTTACACCGTGAATACAAATGAGAGTGCGTGTCATTTTTGCGCTTAAGATAGCGAGAGAAAGATAGACAAAGTGTATGTATTCACTACCGAAATCACAGACAAAATATATACACCTACTAAACCGCGCATCTTCACGAATGGAATAATACACCTCGATCAATATTTCGATAGCTTGTTACTAGTTCTTTTTGCAAATCACATTGCACGGTCATAAATCCGCGACCATAAAAGAAAGAAATTTCATCCATTTTTGAAAGTAGAACAATGTCTGAAAACTTGATTATTGACGATCAAACAAAATCTCCGATGCATTTCCAGTTTTCTTAGCCCTTACCTCTATAAAGTCAGCATCTCATCTTTTAAAAAATTAGTTTGTTGTTATAGTTCTGAAGGCACCCCTAATTATATAAGAATTCTATAGTTTTCTTAATAAAATTAAAAATAGTTCTAGCAAAAATTAAGTAAATGTAACCTTTGAAATCTAGCGAGATAATAGCAAAGGATTCACAATTCATATGTTTCATCAGAAATCTTTCTTTTTCCTTTCTTCAAAAATCTTTCTAATTCTATTAAAATTCTAACATTTTAAATTCTTCCTGCTTTTCATTTGATTCATTTTAATATTATTTCAAGAATTCATTTCCTTTTACCATCGAAAATATATAACATAAATCACGTTATTAATAACATAAATCATAGTTATTAAATATTATTGTCATACGAGATGAAGAAGCATTTTCGAAGCGGAAGTGATTACAGAAAGATATTAATATTTCACGTCCGGTATGAGCAGTATATTCGCCAGCTAGCTAGGTTGCCCCTATAAGAGACTGCCGTTTGCTATTTTCTCGCCTGTAATCCACGAATTTCTACGGAGAACACGGACACGCACGTGTCCGCGTGCCTCAGCACGCGAGCGGGCGTGTTTCGCGCGCTCGGTCCGTCGCCGTCGCATAATCGTCCTACAGCTTGCATTCTCGGCATAATCCTGCCAACGACAGGATCAACGGAGGTCGTTACAACCTACCCCTATGCTCTATCCCTGCAACACAGTTTATATAACGATGCCGGCACGTTTCATATCCCCGTCGAAAACACGTATTCTATTCACGGATCAGCGTGAGAGCTAATGGACCATCGTGCTGGTTTACCCTCGTATCATTTTTCATCCTCGTTGTTTCCTCTTGTATCTCTTGTGAATTTTCCGAGCTTTTTCCGATGGGTCGAAGCTTATTGATTTATTCAATTATTTTCTCTAACAGATTTGATTGTTTTAGGAATGAAATGATAGGAACTACAATACATATAGCTTTTTTAATATCTATATATTAATTATTCTATTGAGTAAAATGATTTCACATTGTTTTAACATCTAGCTAGTTTATTGATTGAATGTAATATCAAAACGTAAAATAGTTTGATTGATAATATTTTACTTTTTTATACAAAAACGCGGTAAATACTGTATAATAATATTAATAAAATAAAATTGTAATTTAATAATTTATAATTTTACTTTTTCTATTAAAGTTAAATTAAATAAATCAATAGTATAAAATAATCATTTAGCTAAATAGTTTAATTATCTTTTTTATTAATCTTAATTTAGACATCGCGAAGATTCAATCGCGAGAATGGGTAATGGAAAGGTAGACTGTAACATCTCAAAAATGCGTTCCGCTAAGCGATGTTACGTGTTCTGTCAACGTTCCTCTCGTTTGTCTCTGTTTCGCCTTGTGTTCTCGTTCGATTTTAAAATTCGCGCATGGAGAAAAGTTCTAGACGTGAATTTTTTTCTCCTGCTACAGCCTCGCCGTTCCGTCGCAGTCGCGAAAGTTAATAGGTAAGAAACTCGACATAAGCCTCATAATAAAATGGCGGAACGTATGGTCTTTTTCCTTCGCTTTGCACCGAGAAATATATTTGTTCTGGCAACGGTCGAGTTTCATTCAGCCGCTTTTTATCTTCCTTGTTGCCGGAAGTTTTCACCATGGTGTATGTATGTTCCTTTGCTAGAGCGATAATTAAGCGCGACATGATTAATTAAGCGTGAGCCTCATAAAATTCGATATTCGTATCTCTCAAATGCAAATTGTAATAATAATCGAAATAATTTTGACGTTATGTGTGATAAAAGTGTAATTAAGTCTATATTGATTTCTTTTAAATATGAGCATTAATATACTTTGCGTATTTTTAAATCAAATTATACTTTCAATACTTAACTTTTTATAATAAAGATAACTTAATCGTCAAATTTAATATTTAGAAAGAAAAAAACGGTTTCGTTAAAGTATACAGAAATTTAGCTAGATCTAAAAATAATTTTACTTAGAATATCAAAATGTAAGACACTTAAACTATGGTTGTTAAAATTTTTTGCATTGTCATCAAAGTTTAAGCTTTCAACGTAATTATTTTAACAATCGAATAAAATTATTTTTAGGTCTAAACTCAATTAAATTTCTAGAAACTTCAATAAAATTTTTCGTGCATTCAACTGTTTCGATTCTTTAAATTTGCTACGTCAACTTTCTATGTATGCATTTAAAATTATTGGGGCAATTCTATCGCGACATGGCTTTTCGACATATATTGTATATTGTCGTCTCCCAAGTTAATCGGCAGAAAATTTCAAATATAAACCGCATAATAAAATAATAAGGAATCGCACACGTTCCTTCTTATCCTTACTTCCTGTTTTAACGCAATCTGAAAGAAGACGTAACCCCCCTTTTGCAAAATCTGTTACAACGGCTGTGTCCGCTTTGGCGAGGTCGGTATACCGTCGGGATATTTCGTGTACCAGGTGGTACCACACCGACGGTTAAAACAATTTGCCATAAATTTTCCTCGAGTGGAAGGTAACGGAGCGGGGCAGGGAACGAAGCGCGGTGTGGTGGAACAGGAAGGGTACAGGAAGGATTTGGAGCAGGGATTCTGGAAAGAGTCCATCCGCGGTAAACCGATTTCATTTTCTGTCGTTGCAGTTCTGCTACGTTTATCCGAGACGCTGTGTGCCGTGCTGCATCGCGTTCGTAATTCCTTTCAATATTTTAAAAGAATTCTCGCGAGTATACTTCATGATAATACTTATTTTTAATATTGCTTATCGTCTGCGCGCGCGCGCGCGCGCGCGCGTGTGTGTGTGTGTGTGTGTGTGTGTGTGTCAATTATATAAAAACAAACTGACACGAGATATTTTGCGAGAAATACGAGAGAATAACATCAAAATGGAGAGAATAATTATTCCCGAGAGAAACAAGTTGCAGTCAACACAATGAACGGTAATTTAAAGTTGTGCGAGCGAAAGAAAGTGTTTTGACAAGGAGCGATCTCGTTGCCAGGCTTTCGAGATGCCGAAAAAGTGCGCGACAGCTTTTGAAAGTAACCGGACGACAGTACTGAAGAGGTTGGAAAGATTCATAAAACAAGGGAAGCGACGAAGGCGACATATTGCCGCGCGTAGCATGTATTATGCATGAAGACTTCCTGGGTGTCCTTTTCTTCCGTTTCCTCATTCCGCGTTATTTTACCTCTACGCGAGTCTATTAATGCGAAAAACTATTCTCTCGCCACCGCCTGCTATTTGGGCAAATGATTTTGAAAGCGTTGACAAACGAACAGCCCTCAAACACTGCACTTATTACACTTTTCTTCTTCGCGTCTCTTTTATACTCGTATCACACTAGAGATTGAAGATTGTGTCTGCGTCTCTTGCCCAACCAGAAGCTGCTGCTGATCAGTTCCTTTCTGATTGAGAGATGCAAACGCAATCTCAAATCGCTAGTGTAATGCAGGCATTACTATATGTCCACAGTTACTCGATTCGGCTTAAATGGATTAAACGTGAGAGAGAATTAATCGTTCTAAATAAATCGTTCAAAATCTTTAGATTAAGAATTATTTGGTATACGATAGTCAATTCGAAAAAATAATATTAATGTTACGCTATATGCGTCCTGAATAATTTCTCCCACAAAATAAGGTCTTCTTAATAAAAAAAAAGTTGTCAATTTTTTGAAGTAACATCTTTGTACACGAATGACCTCTTCCTCTCTCCCTCTCCTTAAGAGTTCGCCTATTAATATCTTTCACCGAGGAACTAAATATATCTCGACGTGGGCGATCGATATATTTGAATCGATTAAGTTAAAAGAGACTGTGTATGAATTTTATGAAACTTTTATAAAATTTGCCCTTTCAATGAACGTGAATTATTTCAACAATAGTTTTGAAGTTTAATTTGCTTGCAAATCTAAATATTTTATAATCCACAAAATTAATCAAGTTCAGAATACTTGATATAATCACATCATTAAAATGTTTAAATACTGAATATTTAACTAAGCGTTTTGCCATTAACAAACTACGTAATGATGATGATGATGTAATATCAGTATTTCATTTGCAGCATGACGCATGTTTATTAAACTGCTTGCCCTCCGAATTTCTCTTCCACCTCGCACCCTTCTCTCGATACCTAAATGACGCACGCGCCACCCTGCAATCTCTATCCTCCTCGCTGGGTAAAACCGCCCTCTCTTCGTTCGACTGTTCGCGAAGAACACTGCAGTTATCCCCGTGTCGTCATTCGCTGACGACGGCATTCGAAGATCGACACAATATCCGCATCTTTATCGCATCGCCGCGTCTCTCTCGTTTCACTCCCACGCCGTTGCATGTATGCACGCAATGGATGACGTGCGAGGGCGTAAGACTAAAGGACGAACGTACGTTCGTGAAGTAAACTGCAGTTGATGTGAAACCGATAATGTCGCCATCACTGCTGCATCGACCTCCGGATGGATTCCGTGAAAAGGGAGGAACAGGGACGTGTACCCTTTAAACCCCGCGGTGTTCGCCACCCTTCGAGAATCGCCTCCGCCTTCCGGTCTGGAGCTTTTCTTCCGACTTTGAACGTCGGCTTCGACGTCGCGCCGCTTATGCGAATCGCAAACTGTCTCAAATACAAATATGTATTAGATTTTTATTCGCCTCGTAGGAGGATATTGCAAATGGAAAATACGTTTGCGACGCGATAGTGTATTTCATAGGATGACTTTCGGGGGCGCATATATGTGCGTATGTATTTTTTTTTTACAGTGCTTACGTTCGATGCGAAGCATGGTGATAGGTATATTCACGAGCTATGATAAATTGTAATAACCTAGTAAGCGATAGTGTATCCACGGGGCTCTATAAAATTTTGATGTGACTATACGGAGAATAGAATGAATCGATATCTGAATCGGTTTATGTGCGGTAACTCGCGAGGAAAATAGGATATGAGCAGAATAACATGTTCTAACAGCAATTGTGTAATACAAAAGACTGCATTATATACACTGAGAAAAAAGTTTTGGATTTTATAATTATTTGTTGTGATAACTTCATAATTATGATTATTACTGCTACAATGTTAATAACTATGCGCACAGTTCTACCAACAAATATGTATACAGTTGAAAAATGATTCATACATTGTAATTAAATTATAGTAACTACAATCAGTTTTATGATAATAATAATTATAATTTATAGTCATATTCGGTGCCAACTATGTACATTGATTTAAAATTATACATATAATTATTATGATCAATTATTACTAATATTATAATAATGGCAATTACGGCAACATAATTACACAGTCACAAATACCAAAAACTTTTCTCAATGCAGAATATTATAGAATATTATCATTGTGTTCAAGTCATATTCCTAACAATTCAATATAGCTCAAACAATTCCAAAATTTATTTAAGAATTGTACGAGAATGTCGAGAACGACATTCTCGCGTTACATGAAATAGATCTCGCAGTTTTCCTAGTCATCATTTTTCCCGAGAATTCTTTATTCAATTTCTCGGACACTGTAAATGGAGAAAAACCCGCATCTTCGCGTATTCGCACCATTGGACTTTGCGCCACGCTTACAATATATTACAAAACCGTCCCATTGTGCTCCTGGTATGTGCACTGCACTCTCACGCGCATTTCAACCCCGTCGTTTTCCGGTTCTTCCGGTACACCTGAGGTATGCACTTTCCAAGAAACTACCGCATGGTCCACTTTAGCGAGACAACATTTCCGCTACGGCCAACTGCTGGTCGCTCTTCCTCGATTTGATACATTTCGAAAGTTGCAAAGAACGCCAGCAACGAACGGTATTGCATCGAGAGGACTATTGTAAATCGCGGACTACTATAAGTGAGAAAAGCGAGGAAAGAATCTCGAACGATGCTCATCGTGAATGCATCTCGAGTGTTACGTTCATTTCGCCTTGCGAGAGACGGCCTGCATGCGGAGTGGCCCCGACATGAATGCATCGTCCACGATGCATCGCGCCGCGCCGGCCCGCCCGATGCATGCATGCATCCGCGCCGTGTAACGCCCGTATTTTACCACGTGAAGTATCGCGAGGGATGCAACGGACGATTTACGAGGGTAGGGTGATTTAGAGACGAGACTATGCGAAAGGACTGGGAACACGACTGTATTCAAGATATTCAAGCGAAATGAGTAGCTGTTCAAATCGCGTATTATTATCCAGTAAGTGAGGAAAAAGTAAAGAGATTTTCGTTTCTCTCCTAGCGTTATATCCATAGACTTTTCAATATTATTAAATAAAAACCAAGGACTTAACATGGATTGTCGATTAGAAGTATCAATCGAAGTGAAAGAATAAACAGAAAAGTGATATCGTCGCGAATAAATCTCGTATGATAATATTGAAAACCAATATTGTTACTTTTTAAGATAACCAGGTATGGATTTCTTTTGAGAGAAACAGAAAATCCTTTGGAAATTTATAGATATCTTTCTGTTTTACAAGAAGCGCGCGTTTGTTGCGCATGAAGAAATTTAGGTCGATCGTGTTTTCTTGAATCAAGATCTTCCAAGGCAATAAACCACAAAGCTTCAATGCACAAATTGCAGCTTTAAAACTGTGAATTCTATAATTTATAACCCTTGTAAATGCAAATGTCTACCTGTTAAGTATCGAGTCGGTAATTGATGGTGTTAAAACGATTTAAATAAACGATTACCGTTTCCTTACGCGTTAAATATCTTTGTCTGATAATATGTAAGATAATAAAATAAATTTTAAAATTTATTAACTACGTAGAAGTGCTCAATACAGTGCTCTACATGCTTTGGTGTTGTTCTCCTTACTACATCGTAATCAAATAAATGTCTGAAAGCCGCGCTTGAGAATATTGTTAAGTAACTTCGAGAGGAGCTCTTAATAATTTGAATGGGTTTTAGACAGGAGTTGCTCTTCTGAATTTGGATTTTGAGATACGATTATATTCTCTCGATGATATAGTAAGTCGACGAACTTATGATAATTACGTGAAAGATTAAATATTTTATTGTCAAAGAAGCAATGATAATTCAATTCTTTAAGTTAAATAACATTTTATTATTTTTCTATAATGTGAATTAATTTATATTTCTATACAGAATTGCTTACTTTCAAAACAATGTCCGTATTACCATATCACTTAATAAATAATAAAGTTTTAATCAATTTCATATTTTTTTAATTAAATTTTTTAAGTGTTCCTATTCACTCACTAAGCCTGTATTTTATCAGAAGAATTCTCTGAATTGATGCACATTGTGCAAAAAGTTGAAGTAAAGTAAACTATATTTGCACTGACATGTAACAGTTCAGAAAGTTCATCGATAAAGAACAGACGGAGTATCTCAAGTTATAACGTCAGAAACGAGAAAATACACAATAAAAATTCTTACAAAATAAATTAATATAAAAATGTTTCAATAAAACAACACTTCCATTTAATAGAATCAAAATCACAAATATAATGAAACTTTCCCTTGTTTTGTTAATTAATAAACGAGTGTATCTGGAAATTAATTATACAGAACCAAAAAATAAAATAAGCTATGAAAAACTGTCAAAAATTAATAATATAAAAATTAATAATATATAGAAATATGATTTAATTTCTCTTCAAAACAAGAAGATTTATTTTAGATATATTTTATAAGTCTAGTCTATCAATTGCAAATGTTGTTTTATTGAAAGATACTTCTACTCAAATATAATTGATAAGAATTTAAATTGCATTTTTCTTCGCTTTTGATGTCATAATTTTAGATGGTGAGTAAACAGGAGCCTTAACTCCATTATTTTGTCTATGTATATAAATTATCACGTATTGTACAATGTCTTTAGAAATAATCTCAAATATAATTAAAATTGAATATAATTTAAAATTGATCCCTCAACTTTTGAAAAAATTAACTTATTATAGCTTATTCGATTATTCATTATATGCATATTTCGAATTTTTGTTTGCACACTTCTAGTAAAAAAATTGTTAAAAAGAAATAATTTTGGACGCAAATTTCACACTAATCCCTCAACCACGAGCGAATTAGATTTAATTAATTTCAATCGATAGATTTTTATTTGCACATTCAGAAACAAGTGGATCTTTTGTTTTTAAATAACTTTTTACCAAAAATATGCGAACAAAAATTCGAAATGCGCATACATGTGCAATAATGTGGAATGAGTTATAGAAAGTTAATTTTTTTCAAAAGTTTGGGAGCCAACTTCACACACCACACACGGGTATGTATAATTTGACATTATTTTAACAACAGATTCAGAAAGCAAACGATATTCCGAGGAGCATATGTCAACGGCTAAACACTACTCTGGACAATCAATTGGCTTCAGGTCGTTGCGTTCTCAAACAACATTAGTAACGTACTAAACGTAATGTTACTATTGAAATAATAACGTCGCAGTGCAAGTTCGCGTTCGAGACTCTGCAAATATCATGAATCCAGTTCTAGCCCGTGAGCGCATTCTAACGTCGTATATTAAATTCTGGTTGCGTTGATAGGCATAATTCGCGAAGGTGGAGTACGCCGCACATACCGCGAGCTCATTACTGTCGTGCCACGCGTCATGACTGAAAACCACTGTTCTATTTTGTCGTCGTTGTTGCCACCATCGGAATGACGATGTCACAACGGGGTTGGTAAACAGCAAGCACGGTTTTCCCAACTTTCAGGTAATTAAGTGCGTCGAAACTTGATTAAGGCTCATAATTGCGTTTTATAAGGAGACCCTGGAACGGCTTTTTGAAGGTACGTTCTCGCTGTGGTTTCTCGATGAGAACGCGGTCGAATACGTGACCAGATTGACAAGAGCGATGAGCTTAATTATCAATAGAACTTAATACTTTATATTCGAGTAGCTATACATTTGACCTCTACATTAAAGAACGGTGCTACATAAAAAGAACGATTTTGCTGAAGCATCTAAAAATAACTTTGTCGGATCGAAAATAATTACGTAGAAATTTCAAGCATAATGTACAAAGTTTTGACATTTTAGCAGCAAATTTGATTCCTATATAATTATTATTTAATGGTCCCACAAAGTTATTTTCATATTTGTATCTAGCTAAATTTTTAGATGCTTCAGCAAAATCATCCTTTGCGTGTACAAAAAGATTTAAATTTAAATATCTAAAGTGACAAAAGTAAAAGACGTGAGACTGTTAGTTTTCATAAATGTAAAATATAACGCAGGCTTTTAAAATGTAATATTTTGTAGCAATTATTTAAAATCAAAATATGTAACACAATCTGTGCTCCCTTTTATCATGAAAAGCAATGTGAATCTGAAACGCATGTTTCGATTTTCTTTATGCGCGAGAAAGCTTAAGCTTGTTAGCTCCCAGTTGCGAAATACTTAATCCTGTACAGTGTATTATCGCGTAACATGTATCCGCGCACATAACAGCGAGAGCCCCCCGATTGGTTATGTTCACGATATCACCTCGGTGTGATAGAATCTACGCCGTTCTATATTCGTTCTATTTTATTATCCTTCTCTTTTGTTCTCGTTACCATGACGATGCGACGTTCGGAAGAGATATTGAAGTCATTCCCTGCGCAAATGACACTCGCTTGTCGATACACTTGCCGCTATCAATATCGATGTTGCTGATATAAAAATAATGGACGATAAAAATGAACAATGAGAAAAAAAAGATGTTACCGCTAGGTCGCTCGCGATTGCGCCATTTTCGTGATGACATTGTCAGCGTCGAAAGATTCGCTTAGGCGTAATTCGAATTCGCAGATAACGCCAATCAGTCTACGGCCGGTAACGCCAATGAGAATTCATCGGCATCGATTTCCGAGCAATTCGCGTCGAGGTATCATCGGATGGTCGCCGGCAGATTGGAAGTTGATGATAAAGGGTCGGAAGAGACAAACGATTCGATAAATCGGCCTAGCTTCGGCGACAATTAGCTAATGCACAAAATTGTTTCAGCAACACTGTTACGTAAATGTGACGTTTGCAGGCAAATCTTTTATAACGCGAGATTATATGTATTGTTTTGTCTTGTGTCACATACAATAAAATTTTGTTTCGCAATAATTTATTGACAATAAATTATTTTGGTAAGTGGAATAAAATAATTTTATTAAATGTGACACAAGACACTACACTATAATTTATTGTTCGATAAATTATTGTGGAAAAATAACTTTCCTTTTCGTGCTTTCTTTTAAAAATAATCTGTGGACATCACAAGTATCTTTTAAAATTTTAACAGATTTTTCAAATTTAAAATAATTAATAAACAACAAAAAGCCTCAAAAGTTTTTAATAATATAATTAATTACAATGAATATTCTATGTTTAAATTATTCGTTAACTTTTTGATGTATATTTCAAATATCATACATATCAATAAAAAATATTAAAAATATTTAATTATTATAAATTGTTATTTTTGTGATCAGACAGAACAAAAATATATTTAATTTCTTTAATATTACTAATATATTGATGTTATTTTCTTTAGTAGAAAACACCACATTTTGTTGGTTTTTTTATTAAAGAAAATAATACAACCCTCTGTAAGCAATTCCAACTTTTTACACATGATCGCATTTTTCATGACAAATGAACGGAATTGACTAAAGGTTTGATGATGTATTGCTGGAAGTGACGAGCAAATTGGAGAAATTGGCAACCGATATCGATGCAACAATTAGCTAATGCATCGAGAGGCGCGCCATCGCCATTGCACCAGCATGATATACCAGCGAGTTTTACGAACCGATGGAAGTGAGCTCGGGCCGCGAGAAAATTCGCTTTTCCAGACGTCCTCGGTCCAACCCCGCCAATAATTGCGGACTATAAAATGCGACCTAACGTTTGCCTTGTGGCTAACCTTCACCTTTTCTATACCAAACTCAGAGAAAGATCATCGTTTCTCTTTTCATGTTATTCGTCTCTCTCTCTCTCTCTCTCTCTCTCTCTCTCTCTCTCTCTTCTTTTTCTCCTTTTTTCTTGGAGATTCGTGGCGAAAGAGACCGACAATTGCTATCCCAAAAGAAAGGAATAGCAGTTACGAGGGTAAATCCCGTGTTTCCTCGGAGATTTTTAATGATTATCGTTTTTTAATGGACTTGCCCCGGTACATATGGTCGGTAGAAAAGATTACGATGGAAAGGATGCATTGTTGCTTTAATAGCAAGAGATCGAGAATTATTTGGGGGATTTAAATCATGATAAAAACAACAAAGAAAATACTTTGAATTGTACATTCAACTGTATATTCTAACAAATGAATAGTCTTTTTTCTATCCTTATATAGTAGTCAGTCTTTCTACTCTTTCAATTTTTCCATTAAATATTTCAATAAATGTTATCGAGAGAAACGAAAAAATGATCGTATAATTAACTCTCTTATGTTAGATGGATATTTTATTATTTAAAATTAATAAATATGTTTTAAAA
>Ga0157364_1005986_pt1 | contig 12440 bp, 15 predicted proteins | sample AttsexASBM2_FD_111476 | JGI IMG/M metagenome (GOLD analysis project Ga0157364, IMG submission 111476) | Fungus gardens microbial communities from leaf cutter ant in Ribeirão Preto, State of São Paulo, Brazil - Atta sexdens ASBM2 | ecosystem: Host-associated > Fungi > Mycelium > Unclassified ...
TACGTCTCTCATCACTAATAAATCTATTTGTTTAATACAACAACATATATCGTCGAGCAACCCATAGAAATTTTTTGTGTGTGTGTGTGTGTGTGTGTGTGTGTGTGTGTGTGTGTGTGTGTGTGTGTGTGTGCATCTTTCAATGAAACTGGAATAGAAAATATGAACGCAATAATTGATTCTCAAGTATGTATAATATAATATATATTTTAGATTGATGGAGATAAATCATTACGTCAGAATATGCTTTGCGCGATGTTACATAAAGCATCCAATTGCGTTTTAAAAATTATCACGATATAAGTATAATGAAAGAAAAAGCTATATATAACTCTTACACACAATTAAAATACAGTAATACTTACTGCGCGGCAGTTTTTATAAGCCAAAGAAAAGAATTATGTAGAATCGATAGATTATTTATGTTAACCGTCTGATGTTTGTACTTAATATAATATAATAAATATAATATAATAATCATTTAGTGAGAATTATATCATTTTACATGGATAAACTGTAATATATAATAATTTATTTAATATTTAAAACAAAATAAATTTTCAATTACTTTTAATGCAAATAAATTTCTTGGAAATCAAAGAAAGGAAAAAAGACAAAATGCAATTAAAAATGCTTGTTAATTTATCGATGATTAGTTTATTAAAACAGCATTTATGGTATTTTATAAACGCGGATAGACTTATCAATTATTTATTGCTTAATACAAAGAAAGAATTATCAGATTAGAGACGAATGAATTTATAATATAATTAGAAATGTTGCAAGAAATTCCAATAGATTAATCGGAATTTAATTCAAAAGTTGCTCTAAATAAATCAATATCTAATATCAGATATAACCCGGTATGAACTAAGATAATTAAGTATTTTAAAAAAAAAAAAAGAAAAACATAGAACATAGAACAAAACATAGAACATGCAAGCAAAAAAATAGCGTTAAATCTATAATTCGTTCGCATTCCTCGCTGATTGCGATACGAAAGTAGTGATAATGCATCGAGATATGCATAATAGGTATGTAGTAAGACCCGGGGCCCGAGGCAATCTCTTGCGTGTCGATCAGCCGATGACAAAAAGGCACGTGTTTTCAGCGTAATAATATGTTGCTGCGAGTAATGCGGCTATAAATACTCGTGTCTAATGTTCCTATTCCGAAAACGTAAGAAGCCGAGTCTATTTTAACGGATTGGAGCGAGTTCCGGAATCGACGGTACTCGTCCCGTTGACTCTACAAACGGTAGACGGTACAGACGCCGGCGGCGAATCGTTGCCCTGGCGAAAGTTGATCTGCGATCTCGATCACATGAGCTCGCGTCTCCGTAGAGTCCATAGTACAATTTTCTCCGCGCTATCCTTTAACCTCTCGGTCCACGTGCATCTTTAATTCGCAATGTCGAACGTTCGAACATTGGTAAGGCCCGTTTCAACCGATCCGATCTCGCATACTATCATGCAAATCATATTGTTACGCGATTATCGCCAGCTACAATTTGTACTTTGTACATAGGCGTGGTGTTTTTTTTAAACGATGATTTAGTCAGAAAACTTTGATTTTAGAGATATTTCTTCCTGAAGCATCTTATTAATTAATTATGCATGGATTATTTTATAAAAAATTATGCAAATATTAATTTTTATATACGACATTATTTACTTGTATATTTTTGAAAACTTTATTTACAAAAATCTTAGAAATTTAATAGAATCTGTATCTGTAATACTTTTTAAGTGTGAAAATAAAATTCATGTATTAAAAAGAAAAAGATAAAATTTCATCAAAATTAAAAGAATAATGTTATATGTGTTATAACATTAACACGTATAACATTATGTTAAAATAAAATTTTATATTTCTAGGTGTTACCAGTTTTGGCTGCGGTAGGAACAATAGTTGTTATAGGAATAGCATTTAAAATATATAAATCCTGGAATGAAAAGAAGAAAAAATCTGTACAAATACTATTGGTTGATCCAGTAGTTAAGTATAGTCTACCTCTAATTCAAAAAGACATAATAAGTCATGATACAAGGAAGTTTAGATTTGGATTACCTACACCAAATCATGTCCTGGGTCTGCCAATTGGTCAACATGTACATTTAACAGCAAAAATTGGAGAAGAGGTTGTAATACGTTCATATACGCCTGTATCAAGTAATGATAATCGGGGCTACGTTGATCTGGTTATCAAGGTATAAAATGAGAATACAGAATTGATAAATAATATGGAATAATAAAAGAAAATCTCTTTTAATATTGTGATTTATAGATATACTTCAAAAATGTGCATCCAAAATTCCCTGAAGGAGGAAAAATGTCTCAATATTTGGAAAATATGAATATAGGTGATACCATTGACTTTAGAGGTCCATCTGGTAGACTGGTTTACAAAGGACAAGGAAAGGTCACTATAAAGCTTCTTAGGAAGGAACCAGCTGTAGAATATAATATTAAAAAGGCAAGTACTGCTCTGTGTATACATATATATAATATAGAATATAATTTTATTTTGTTAATATTAATCATTATTAAGAACAGCCCCTGAAAAAATCATGTCACAATGTTACATGATGAAATCATGTAATTAAAACATGTAAGTCACATAATGGATTGTTCTAAATCAGTACGTGATTTTTAAAAAAAATTACATGATATTAAAAATAATTTCATCTATCATGTGATTTTAGTTTATAATTATATATAATTATCGAATTTTTTAAAGAATTGAATAATAGAAATAGAAGAAAAAAGAACATAGTATCATGTGATTTTTCAAATTATGTAATTTTAAAAAATTACATACTGATTTGGAACAATACATTACGTGGTTTATATGTTTTAATTATATGATTTCATCTTGCAACTGTGTGCGTATTTTTTTTCAATAGGGGCTCTTCTGTACATATGTTAATAATAAATTTATGTAAATTTGTACAGATAGTTATGCTCGCTGGTGGTACGGGCATTACGCCAATGCTGCAACTAATTCGTGCAATAATAAAAGATCCTATGGACGAAACTCAAACTTCTTTGCTGTTCGCCAATCAAACAGAAAAAGATATCTTGTTACGAAACGAATTAGATGAAATTGCCAAGAAGTACCCGAATAAATTGAAACTTTGGTATACATTAGATTCAAGTAGCGATAAATGGCCTTACAGTACAGGATATATAAGCACTGATATGATAGAAAAGCATATGTTTCCACCGTCACCTGACACTATCGTACTTATGTGCGGACCACCTCCAATGATCAATTTCGCTTGTACTCCGAACCTTGATAAACTTGGCTACGATACTAAATTACGGTTCGCGTATTAATCGATTGATCATTAAAATCGTATAATTTGCATTATCTGATGGAAATTTATAGATTTTTTTTTTTTAGTATTCTTCAGTCGAATTAAAGATCTATTTTTTTGTTAATTGAATGTATAATCCGCTTTAATGAAGAATTTCAAATAATGTGGTTATACTCCAATCAGAGAGATTCGTATTGGAAGATTTCCATAGAAACTTATTCATAAAGACACTTCCAATAGAGTATTGATGACTATTATATAAGCATATAGTCGTAAAACTTACAATAATCAATGAAATGCATGCACTAGTAGCTGTACTAGTAACTATACTAGCAGCATAGTGTGACCACTTTCCATGTAGTATAAGAATGTCAATCTATAAAACATATTTAAAAGGCATGCCAGTCTTATTCTTTTTTGCTTTTTTTTTGTTATTGGAACAGGTTGTGATTGCCGAATAAATAAAATTTATAGAGCTTAATTTAAGAAAAATAGTCACAAATCAAATACATGTGAAATGAATATTTACCTTATCACTAAAATATACTTTATTAAATCTTATATCTATATGTTTATTATTATAAAAATGACTTGTGTACAATTGTGGACAAATTAATAAAGTATATTGCTAGTGAAATATTCATGTAAAGTATTGCATCTCAAAGCATTTATTAATATTGAATCTATTGTAATGTTATAAAAAATTTTGAACATATATAGATGTGCTTCTTATTGTATAATATTTTATTTGTGAAAGATCGAGAAAATTGGAATATAATTCATATATAAATGACAAAATATTCAAAAAGTGGAATATATCTCCTTACTATCATTAGTACATTAATATTATCAAATGCGTTATCGACAATGAGATTAACACAATATTTAATTAAACACATTAATTAATTTAACAGGCCACATGCATGAAAAATTGCAGGCAATTATGAAATCAAAGCGAGAGTAAACATTTATTTTTTTCTTAATGAATGAATGAATTAACAACGTCCTCTGTCTTGTACGCGTTTTCTAGGAGCCGCGCGCAAAATATCGTCCACCCGAAGTATCATTTCTGCTGCTTCAGCCGCACTCACGAGAACTTGCCTCTTCACTACCCAAGATTCAGTGATTCCTAGCCGTTTCATACATCCGACTTTGCCCATTTCCATATCTGTAAGATTGGAGAACAAATTTAATTTAACTTGATATTATATCATGAAACCATTTAACGCACAATTTATTATATATTTAAAAATATTTTCAGTGATAAAAGAATATAAAAATTTGAAACTTACCTAATCCCATGGTGTTGCCCCCAGAATTATGCGCGGCTCTCAACTCACTAACCAATTGTGCCGAATCATAGCCAGCATTGTCGGCAATAATGGTTGGCAATTGCTGCAACGCTCGTGCAAAGGCTTCCATCGCAACAGCCTCTTTACCCGGCGTAGCCGCGGCCGCACGCATAACAGCGCAAGCCATAATCATCTCGCTGCATCCACCACCGTAAACTATTCTCGATTCGCGTACCGTAGCTGCTAAAACACAGAGCGCATCATGCAGCGATCTCTCAGCTTCATCAATGATCTGTTGCGTTGCGCCACGAATAACAACGGTGCACGCTTCACCCAATGGAACTCCAGAGAATCTTAAGAGTGTATCTTCTCCTATCATGACCTGAAAAATATAACAATGCAATATAATTGATATATATTATAATTAAAGTTACAACAAAACTAATAATTACACGCGCGCGCTCACACACACGCACACACACAACACGCGCGCGCGCGCGCGCACGCACGCACGCACGCACGCACAGAATCGACGAGCTCCACTATATGGAATATTATGTATGAATTACAAACGTAAATTATAAATTTACCTGTTCAATAAGATTGCATTTTCCCAATTTGACTAAATCGGGATTGTCAAAAGTACTAACAATCTCACCACCAGTAACAAGCGAAAGTCTTTCGATTCCATCAAAATCAGCATGCTCAATAGCCATAATTCCGGCATCAGCAAATAATTGTTCCGGATAATTGTATATCAATTGCCTATTGATAAAGACGTTGCAACCATGCTTCAAAATTTTGTCAATCTTATCCTGTGTAAATTCAGAAGATTATTATATAAATATTATATTAAACTTTATAAATATGCGTGAAGAACTTTTAGAAATATCCATTACCTTCATTTTTTCTTTTTCCGCAGCTTCTAATTCTGCTATCTTCGCCATTGAATCTACACGTACTCTAGAGCCAAATACCTATAAATAAATAAATGCGTATAACAGGTTTGTTAGGTTTGTTAAAAAATTAAGAAAAATATACATAACAGAAGGAACATAAACCTTGATTTTATCCGTGTCCATAGATGTATTAGCGATAAGTATACGTGCGTCAGAAACTTTTTGTGGTTGATGAACACCTGGTTTTTTATCTAATAAAAATCCTTCATCTAAGAAGGAATCAGCAAGTGTTGCGCCACGTTTTTTTATAACTTGAATTGCAGACAAATTACCAGATCCTTTAAGACGCAACACTGCATCAACTGCAAGCTTGCTAAAGTGCTCCTTGTGCTGAGATAAAATCTTGGAACTTAATGTTGTACGAGCAATATTTAATAAATCCTCTCGAAATCGATCAGGATCTGCAGAATTGTCTGTGGCTGCATTTTTTAAAGCCTCATTCGCTACATTTGTAGCATTTCTCCAACCACTAATAATAGTTTGTGGATGAATCTTCTGATTCTCGATTAGCTTCTCGGCTTCTCGCAAAAGTTCAGCAGCTGTAAAAAAAAAGAAAATTAAAGATATTTAATAATATTTAAGATTAAATAATTTGAAAATTCAAGTGAGTAATCATATTATAAACAATTTATTATCATTTATACATGCTGTCTAAAAGATGCATATGTTCCTATATATCGATTACTGTGAAGTATATTATTAAGTCTAAAGGTTTAGGATGCTCTCATGGAATGCTAGAAATCTGGGTTCGACTGACTGAGATAATATTTTTTGTAATAAATGTATTTACAGATTTTCAATATATTAATTACTTCTTGAAATGATGCCAATTAAACCTAAAATTATTAAATTGCTAATCAATTTATGATATTACTATGGCAGTTGTTACGTTTTTACATCTAGAAAATCAATTTGGCTTGTAATTTGAGAGACTACAAATGCGGTATATAAATTCATATGAAATTATTTAAGCATTCAAAAATTCAGCTTTGATCAGTATAGGCTTCTTACTTAATCATATCATATTTACCGAGAACAGTGACTGAAGTGGTACCATCACCCACTTCATCATCTTGGACACGAGACATATCTACCAAAATCTTGGCAGCAGGATTATCAACGCCAATACTTTTGAGGATAGTAGCACCATCATTAGTAACATGTACTTGTCCCAAGGATCTACCATGAGATACAAGTATCTTGTCCATGCCTTTAGGACCAAGAGTAGATTTGACCAGGTCTCCAATAGCTATAACTCCAACAAACGAGCTCAATCTAGCAATTTCTGCCTTCTCTTCTCCAGCTTCATTTTTGAGGATCCGCACTGGATTTAAGGAGACCTTATAATCAAATAAGATAAAAGAATTTATTTAGTTGCTCACGATAGAATTTTTCATTTAAAATATAATCATAACTGCTTTTAAAAGGTAACAACTATTAATATTTATGGGTACATGTGCGCGTCAGAGATTCAATCAGTTTAAAAGCCAATTGAAAATCTTAGTGTCTACAAAATGCATTAAAGTCATTTATCATACAATTATTATTTATTCAACGACACGTGAGCCGTTTGCTTTCTGAAGACAGAGTTCTGACGATCACAAGAGAATCACTAGCATTTACTACATAGGCGAGATTACTGGAGCGCAATAATTACCATGGTAAATCAATTGATGTACGAAGATACTTTTCTCCAAAAAATCACAAATTCGAAAATCCTCGATATACGATGACAGTCTAAACAGGACTTATGGGAGACGTTTGCGATTCAGGCATTTAGAGAGCTACCGCCATGCTGCGTGAACCGTTTCTATGAAGCGATTTGTTTTTCCATCTATCTGTGATTCGCTGCTTTTGGACATCAGGAAGTACAAAAACGAATTATAAATCCGATTAAGAAACACATGCGCGATTAAACCAATCAAAAAGAATTTTGAATATGTAGGATATGTATTTGCGATATTCGTTTTATAGCGAGTTATATTCTGAATTTAATTCCTTTTAAGGTTCGGTTTATATGCGATCAGTCAATTGATTTGCCACATTTATTTTTTAGCAATAATAAAATATTAAATATATAATTACGTAAAAAAAATGATATATAATATATAAATTAAAATACAGAAGTGTATAAATAAGATAAAAAAAGATAATTAAAAAAGTTGATTATACAGCTTTACAAACATATAAGTTATTATATATAATTTATTATCAGTTACATAAAGCATTTATATGATGTGAATAATACATTTTGGAACGATGTGTGAGAAATATTTCTTTAATTATTTTTCAATATCTTTGTAAATTATATAACACCCATTATTTCCAGCACTGATGTATCAAATGACCTAAAAATCCAGTATAAATAATAAAATATTTTTATATATTATCTATAACAGATACATATATACAGATTAATTCACACATACTTGGATTTTATTTCATCACCTGGAATGTAAAATGGATTGCAAACAGCATTGGAATATGCAGCATGTAACTTCTTAAAAATCTATTAACAGATTATCAAACATTTACATATTAATTGCAAATCATAATTAATAAAATATTAAGTTTATATATGAGGCATAAAAAGAATGTTACCATTTTTATTTCGTTATCCCTTAATGATACATTAGATGATTGCAATACTATGACAAATTTAATCTTTGTGTTTGTAGCATAACCATATCTGAAAATAAGAATATTAAAACATATAATGTCTAATTTGTAGGTAGATTATAGAGTGATGCTATAAGAGAATAATGTTACATTTTGTATTCTTCAGTCGCAAATAACAAGCCTAAGTATAAATCACGTATATCAACTATCGTTTTACTCCCTACATTCAGCTTTTCTTCTATAATATCAATTGACGTATGTACTTTGTAATGAAATTGCAATCCAGCAGCTTCATCTGTACATTGATATATTTTGATAAATTTTGGAGAATTCTACAAAAAATTTATTATTATTTAGAATAATTCAATGTTTACAACGCGTAAAGAAACTCGCTAAAATAAATGTACTTTATTATATTTATTGGAAAATTTTTGTCGATACGTCATAACCTATCAAACAAAATATTTATACTTGCATCTTTGCCAATAACAGCTACGCAAGCAGCCATTTTAGAAGATTCTATAAAAATACAAAAAGAATTCCGTTACAATGCACTACACATTTTTGCAAAGTATATTTTTATGCGAGAATAATTGCGAGCATACAACGTAATGTTCCGTAATTAGTACTAGCGCTAGGTTAGAACACCACCATGTCGATCGTTCGAATAAAAAGAAACATTGTAGATGAAACATTTTACTTGCTTTTATAAAGCATAAAATATAAATATTAATACAAAGAATATGCACATTAGATGTAGACTAATTCTAATTTATATATAAAACACATATCAATTACATATTAATTAATTTATATATAAAACATAGCAATAATTTATATAGCATTATTATCACACATCTAGTTGATGTGTCATGTAAACTCTTTCCTTTTACTATTGATCATAGTATCTTCTCTTCAATGTTCTGTACTTGCGCAACATGTACAAAGCTTCTAATTCTTTTATTACAAAATTACCGTGATTTATCATTTTATCTATCTTTTTGGGGTCGGTCTCTGTTTTGTTTTTGTCAAAAGCTCTCTTTAGCTTGGTTCTGAAATATTGATATCCTTTCGGATAGTCCCGGCCCATGTACAACAGCTGAAAGACAATGCAAAACGAAAATTAAAAAAAAAATGTGCAATAAGTGAAAAAATATACATTTTTAGTTTATATATTTACATTTTAAGAAATATATGCTCGCTAGAATGATACTAGAATGATACTGAATATATGTTAATTTGTATATAACACTTTATTACCGTTTTGTATAAATGAATAACTTTAGTGCGTTGTGACATGACACATAATAAATCTTGAATTAGCATTCTCTAGTTAGCAACTAACTCGGAGTCTCGTGGAATCTTGCAAGTCAATTGAAAAAGTGATAATCATTATTGTCTGCGATTTTTTCTACTGAAAACGGATAAAAATTCTTCGGTATAAATGACATACAAACAAGCGGTTTTAAATGTGTTCTTTGTACCCATATTTTTTATATTATTCATTTTTTTCTCGTTTTCATTCCATTATATTATATTATGTAATTTATATATTTATATATTTATATATCTATATTTTATTTTAAGTACAGAAAGTATAACTAGTGTAACTATAAGGAACATTAAATGCTCTTCATATAGTCTTATATAAGTTGTGATATGGACAAAATATATTAGGTGTGGGAAAAAGTTCGTGGCGTTTTTCCCGTTACATCTAACGGGAAAAACGCGACGAACTTTTTCCCACATCTAATATTTAGTATGATTAATTATTAAAGTCACTAAGGCGTTCCAAAACTTCCTCTTCGAGGAAAATTTTACTCTATGAGAAAATATATAGTACACGTAACGTATACTATAGTATATAAATCAGATAAAATCTTCCTCGGAGAGGAATTTTGGAACGCCTAAAATTATAATCATAATCCTGAAAATTGTTTCTCATGATATTAAAAGGTATGATTACCTTTGGGTATCAAAGAATTGCAGGAGCATTCTTATATTTCATACATATTTAAAGTTTTTGTACTGATGCACGTTTCTATCAATGTACAAGATTAACTTTAATCTTGATTCAACTTGCTCTTCATTTTTTCTGAATTGAAAAAATGAAAAGTAAAAAAAAATAGTAAAGTAGTTGAACTGAGATTAAAGTTTATTTATGTTGATAAATTTATTTAAACCAATCAATCAAAAGATTCTGCAGTTGTGTCTGCCAATTGACGACATGGAATGAATCGGTCGCCAGTGCTACTCAACTTCACATTAATAAAGGAAATTTCTCGTTATTCTCCTTTGATTCTCCTCGAAATTTCCGAATGTAAATAGATATAAAAAAGTTGATTCATTGTATTCCAAGACTCCAGGCATAATCAATTATTATCTGTTTTCTCGAGAGGCAGGTCTTTCCACAATATTGAGGTAAATTTTATATTATATACATGATTAAATCTCTGTTTTTCGTTCTAAATTAATAAATTACCATGATGTTTTTGCTAAGATGGATCAAATAAATGCATAAAAGTTAGTCATGCAACTTTCTACAAAACCAAGATAATATCGTCACGACGTTATCAATAATGTTTACAGAGAATAAAACAAATGTTGGAAGCTCCATTTTTCCCCGATATTAGAAAATTATTTCTTTTTAATAGTAGTTATACTTTGACGTATATTTTTACTTGTTTTATTTTTTTTTCTATTATTATATGATGTAGTTTTATTGTAAAAACTGATATTAAATGTTTTTAATTTTATTTATTTGCATATGTATTCTTATATACCAGTAGTTTTGCCAATATACAATAACGTTTCTACTCTCTCAATAAATATTTGATAATGATTATTTCATTGTTGCGACAATCTTAATATATCCTTTCTTTATTGTATAAATCATCATATTGCATAAATCATAATAAATGTATGCTTTAATTTTATTGCCATGTATATATGATCCTGTATCTTAATTAGTGTAATCTGACTAGATCAGCTGTATCAGAATAATGATAAATATTTGTCATATTCATCCATATGTTATGTATTTCAGAAATACAATGAAAATGTCTAATTTTAGGAATATTATATTTCTAATATTCTGTGGTAAGTTATACTTAAGTAGTGATATACATTAGTAACTTTTTCTTATTTACTAATATTATATGTGTGTTCTCTTATATATAATATATATAATATATATAATATATATAATATATAATATTTTCTTATATATAATATATATAATATTTTTAAAATTTTGTAGGAATGTGTTATACAGTAGCACTTCCTAAAACAATCTTAACTGCTCCAACATTCAGTAAAACATATACAGTAAAAGGAACATTGTATATTCCATATGCAGAAATTCGAGAACCTTTCTATGCTTGGTATGATGGCAACAGTGGATCTAGTAGGATTGATTATTATGGAGGTATTAAAAAATAATAAAAATCTTTAATTATTTATTTATTTTTAATTTAGACCTGTTTGATAATATAATATACATGAACAACATATCTATTTTTTTTACAATATCTATTTTTTTTCTAATAGGAATGGTTAAAACCTTTCAATTGGCTCACAAAGGACAATATGGAGCGAGTATAAAAATAGCACCTATTACAACAGAAACTGTTAGTAATGAAGAAACATGTCTTCAAGTGAATGGTACTAGTGATTCTAAAATACAACCACAATCTATTCTTCCAGATACACCTGAAATGGAGGTTAGTAAAATTACAGAATTTACATTTCTGTAATTTTATAAATTATGGATATATATTATACATACAAATAAAAATAATAGTAAGTAGCTTTTACTGAAATTTATATACAGTGTATTGGAGAAGAGATGATCAATGGATTACTGTGCGAGAAATGGCGACTTGTACAAGAAATTGGGGATAAAACAAACAAGTATACTCTTTGGATACGTTATAAGGTAAAAATAAAATTATTTGTGTATATGATAAATAAATAAATCTATTCTATTTGGAGAAAATAATCTTTATAGAAATCATCACATCTACCAAAAGTGAAGGAACCTATTCCTATGAGATATGAAATGAAAGGATTTAATAGTCTTTTAGGTTCACATTATGATCATTATTACTTAGAATATGATTGGTATTCCTCTGACAAACCCTCTGATGATGTTTTTAATATTAAAGAAGGTATTTAATTCTTAATATATATTTTTTTCCCAATTGCTATTAACTGATATAAAGTTTTTTTTTTAATTACATTAAAGTAAA
>Ga0157364_1005987_pt1 | contig 12440 bp, 7 predicted proteins | sample AttsexASBM2_FD_111476 | JGI IMG/M metagenome (GOLD analysis project Ga0157364, IMG submission 111476) | Fungus gardens microbial communities from leaf cutter ant in Ribeirão Preto, State of São Paulo, Brazil - Atta sexdens ASBM2 | ecosystem: Host-associated > Fungi > Mycelium > Unclassified ...
ACACAAATCGACTAATGTTTCTATGGGGTTATGTTGACAGATGCCCAAGTTTATTGTATGATGTCTATGATCTATTTATTTCGACCATCACTTACCGCTAAAGCCATCTATAGGAAAACGGAAGCAAAGTTGTACACCTAATATATCAAAATACTAAAAATATTGAAAATAATGAAAATTTTAAAGAAAATTTTAAATGACATACGAGGGTATCTTCGCATTTAACGTTGATCAATAAAATTTACCTTCTCACATCGTGAAGGCAACTTATTTTCACGGCACGATGGCAATTAATAACCGGACGTTTTAATTATCGTCGCTGTTCTCTTCGTGAGAAATTAATCCAATGACCCACGATATTTTCCCAGTTTTTCCACGAGTAATTGCGTATCCATCGAATCTGGTCGTCAATACGACCAACCGTTATTATCGGCATTAGTACGTGAACGAACAGCATAATGTCTGGCATCGGGATCGCGAATGAAGTGCGGGGATTGCTTTGATCCATCATCGAGATGAAGCATGGCGGCTTCCCGGCTAGTCGATTCGACAGCGAGGCAATGTCCCGTTGATGAGACCGAGGATTTCATGGCACTCGTATGACTGCTCTTCATCGTGATTATCGCGTTCGCTGTATCATGGACATGCGAAAACGTCGACTTGACTATTCACCGCATGTATATGTACATGAATGGAATGTAAAGATTTGTTCAGCGATTTTCTGTTTATTGTGTACACAAGAACAAAAGTTGTTCAAGCGTGATTTTAAACTAATTTCATCATATATATTTTAATCCGTAATCGATGACATATATATAATGCAATCACAAAAGCTATTGCTAACGAAAAACGGTTTCTTCTTAAAGAATTTTCTCATGCGCGTTTCTGGCAAATAGCAGGAAATGGGAATTTCCAGTCTCTGTCGCGTCGCAAATTTGATCATGGGGCGGAAGAAAAATCCTGAATCCAAGAAGACAGAAGGAGCTCTAAGAGAGAAGGTCCTTTTCCCGCGACGTTATCATCCTTGCCTGCGCGTCACGATTCTTGGCAACATCGACCACTCTTAAGGATCCTCAAACGGTCCTCGCGAAGCGAGGAAATGTCAGGCCGTCTCGTCATCCGAGACTCTCTTGGAGCGAATTCAACGGTCTGGCTTTGGTCCAACCATGTTAATGGTCTCCTCCCTCCCGAACGACTTTGAAATTGCAGCGCCTAATTCAATGCTCGCCGTGTCCGTTCGGCGCACAATTCCATTGCGATAAGTTCTCCCAAATTTATGAACCATTTGCTATTGTCGTGTCTTTAGAATTGCTTTCGAGAAATGCGAATTCGGTGTTTGCTGATGTTTTTCTACCAATAGACTTTTGCTCGTAACGTTTATAGAACTATACCTTTACTGTTTTATGCTCACAACACAAAAATGCATAACATTCGAATAATTCCTTTCATATCTGCTGAGAAATTACTCAAATTATCTAGCAATTTAATATAAATACACAATGCTGGAAGAATGCAACGGTGTAGAGCAGCTGAAAGCATTCGGAGTTTTTTTTATCTAAAGTAATTTAAAGAATTTCAGTATTTAACAGCATGACAATTCAAGAAATGCTGTCTCTCAGATCTTGCAGAGAAAGCACTTAGATTTGAAGAATCCTGAAAATCCCGTCACTGAAGTCTTTCCATCCGCGTCCCGATAGTGAGTTCTCGCGAATCCGAGCGCGTAATCCATTTTACGCGCGAATTAAGCGGCGCCGCGTGCCGAGCTGCATCCTGAGCTAGCTATTAAACGGCGAATCATCCTTGATGGCACTCACATCCTTCTCGGTGGAATCGCGGTCCTCATTTCCGGTCGTTCGACATTGCCGAGATTGCACGACGATGTATTCCCTCGTCGTCCTCTCTTTTTTCTTCTCTCCATCGCATTTCGCCGCTGGAGCCGTCCTTAGAATACTTACCTTCTCCTTCCCTCTCACCTCTCAGCTTTCCCTCCGACTCCTACATCGCAATCGACCGTGTCGATCCGGCTTCATCGACGAGAGTCATTTACATCCGGCAATATTCATGGAACCGCGAGATCAAAGTCCGAATCGGCGACAGTACTCTCGTCTCCGTTGTAAAAGCGGAATAAGGACGCTGCGGTGGTAATCAAGACGGAGTAATCATTTAATAACATAGACGTTTTCCCGTGTGATAACGAGGTTGCGGAAATTGAAATTCGCGTCACGCGCTCAACCGCGCTTCGAAGCGAGCTCGGCGCTCGAATTTCACGAGCATCGGGATATATTTCCCGGCCTCAATCGCAATCGCCGAAAGAAAATTGAGGAAATAGATTCTTGAATTCTTAAACTGTTAAACTACTTTCGAAGATTCGTGTAGTATCATGGATTTTATTGGAATACGATATTTTAGTGTAAAAATTTCCATTTTTCGCTTCCTCTGCTTTTTATAATTATTTAGTGAGATAATATTGATGAAAATTAAGATTCAGCAAAGTAAAGCTGTACTTGGCTCATGTTAATGTCGGTGTTAGTGCGCATAGTTGGCTCGCGAGAATTAATTTTATCACGCTAACCGAGTATAACGCGCTATTAATTCTGGGACGGACGTGTCTCCCTTCCTCTTGCCTTTCTATCCTTCTCGCACCTTCCCCTCTTTCCATCCTCATCCTCACGACGGAGGATTTACGAGGTACAGGCTCGCTTCCAGAAATGAAAACTTCGTTTCAATTTCATACATAGCAGTTCTCTTTCTTGGTGGAATTACACGGTATATTTTAGCGCTTTACGCGGAGCGCCGCCTGTATTTCACGACTAAGTATCGGCTTACGTATTCGCACAGAAAGGATTAATTTTATCGTAACTCCAGCGTAAACAACGTGCGCGTTTAATACACCGACGAAGGCACAAAATTCCGCCACACTTCCCTCTATCTCGAACTGGCTGTAACTTGAAAATGCAAAGACTTAATCTAATTTAACTTTTACCTACGAGCGCCAAGTTGTGATATATTGAAGAATATAATACTTATATATCTCTTCACGCTTTTTCAAAGATCGACTGGCTGTGTCTCAATCGAGAGAGTCAAAGGTACGAATATTAAAATTCCGTGTTTATCCGTCTCGCATTCTCTACATCGTTCAGCTTTGTACACCGATAAACCGTATTCTTCTTTGGGATCTTCGCGAGGGGGTTGGTTTCGACGAAGGATTTACGAGATGCACCCGTGACCTCTCAGAAACGAAGCCGGCGTTTAAATAGTCGTTCCTGCCGAGGATTTGTGGGCCGGCATACTAGGCCACCGGCAGTGAATCGCCGAAATTCCGCATAATACGAAGGCACGATAGGACCGAACCCTGACTCTTTTGACCTCTCTTCCTCCCTCTCTTCCTCTCTCCTTTCTCCCTTTCTCTCTCTCTCTCTCTCTCTCTCTCGCTCTCTTTCGCTCTTCGAATCGCTAACAGCTTTTCGCTGTGTCGATCTCGAGTGTTGTCTCGGAACCACGGAAAGCAAGAGAAAACATACTAACGTACATTTAATAACGTACATGGAGCCTTGTTCTGGTTTTAGCGCGTTGATTAACGGGGTCGCGACGCTTACCGCGTGTCTTCCATTGTCTTTCTCGCGAGCGTCTCGTCGCGTTGAGATGCTCGACATCCTTGGTTTACATACTGCGATCCGACAGTTTGCGCGAAAACTTGTCGGTCGCGACATTTATCTTTATTTTTCAAAAGCGCGCGCGCGCATATGTGTGTGTGTGTGTGTGTGTGTGTGTGTGTGTGTGTGTGAGAGAGAGAGAGAGAGAGAGAGAGAGAGAGAGAGAGGGAGGGAGAGAGGGAAGACTTTGGATTAGCATTCAAGTCATTTTGCATACTTAACATGAGATTGTCGCGAAAAGTTATATTATAATGATACATGTGAAATATAGCAAACTGATACTGTGTATGTTTCCAGTTATGTGTGTGACCTAGAATTGCTACCATTCCTTTCGTCGATATATTCTTTGATTTCGTATCCATTCTTTTTGCGAAACAATGCCGTGACACATCGATAAAATATATCGAAAAAATTGTGTATATTTGTGTGAGTGAAATATGAGTTTCCTCTCCTTAAAAACGAAAAAATCTTTGACTGAAAATTCAAACCAAAAACCGTAAAAAGTTTCACCGTTAGTCATTTAATTATTTATGTACTCCTGTTATCAGGTACTGCAATAATAAATTCTGGGGAGTATCGAGAGAAAAGACATATCCGTTTTTAAAACTGTTTCTTGCTTAAGGGATGCTTTTCCGTCATGTCATGCGCACCTAGAATCACTTGAGCGTTTAATAGCGCTCTGCCGCGGATCGTCGTTCTGGTTACGGCGGTTTCCATTGTTTTACTGAGCTACCGCACGCGATGCGGAACGTGTGTACATTTTGCATAGAGGGTGTCTCCTGCATCGCGCAATTTCTCGCGATTACGCATTCTACACGGTGGAATGTTCGAGTCAATTTTCCCAGGGCAGAAATTTAATAACGAGTCATCTTTATTCAGAACTTTTTTATTTGTCAGATGTTAGAGCGGTGTATTAAAATTCTGTTACGATAAAAAGTCCACTAGAAATTGAATGAAGATCCAAATAACATTTCCGCCTCACTCGCGAGTTTGTTGAAACCTTCAGAGGTTTCTATTTCTATTTATTAAAAGCGGATTGCCCCTCAAGTTTACAATGTTCAAGTTTGTCGAAGGCTCTAGGTTCTGCTGCTTTAATCGAAACACAAGACTCTCCCATTTACTCTCTCGAAATGAAATTCACCTGAACCGTTAAGTGGTCGCCCGGACCAAATCAAATGCAAATTGCTCGAAGACCAGAATCCTGTCGCGCGCATATTTTATAGCTACCCGTGGATTATGCAATGTACACGTATGTGCACACATTTCTTTGGACCCTTCGTAGGCAGCCAGCGTGAACCCCATCAAAACTGGCTTAAGCTAATTTGCAATTTACGTCGTGTATGGCCCGCTCGCTACATCAGCTTGGACTGACCGGACCGGCCGAGAAGGAACGGAGAGAGGGAGAGAAGGAGATTTCATCCTGTTATCGCGTCTACCTTCCTCCACCCTGTCTAGTCGACGCAAGGTCCGGAAAATTGAAATACGTATCAGACGCGTAAGGAGATTTGAACCAATTACAACGCCCGGTATAGTTCGCCATTGCCGGGAATTCATTAATTCTGATTACTCGCGCGATTATGTACAGCGACTATCGGGTCGCCTGCATTTCTCTAAACAATCGATTCCATATTTGCATCGTTTGTGTACTAACTGCGCCCCACGCTCTCTCTCCCCCCTCTCTCTCTCTCTTTCTCTCTCTCTCTCTCCTTTCTTCCCTCCCTCCTTTTTTCACAGTCGCGATTAATAATTTTTATATTCATTGATTGCTTCGAAACTAGTAGCAAATATTTATTTCACTAATAATATATATAGTGAGCAAATAACTTCTTTTTTGTTGTAGTTTATTACAGTCTATTTTTTGCTGTCTGGTTTTGAAAATTGTTATATTACATTATTGTATTTGTTCAATGTGTGTAAACAATAATTAACAAACTGTAGTGTTTGTTTGGAAATGAAAGAGAACTGTTGGTAAAGCAAATGTTTGTAATGCTCAACGCGCATAATTGTTCCTACGAGTGCCATTATTTACTTTGAACAAAAGGTTTTTCACATTTATGTTTAAATGTACATCTTGGGAAACTCTTGTTTTCTTCATGTCAAGTGCGAAATAAAAGAGCTAAATGATATGCTAAAGTATTTAAAAAATTTGGAAATTAATAATATGAGCATTATTAAATCTACGATTCTTTTAGAAACTCAAAAATATTGAAAAAAAAACGAAAAGATTATTATATCTTGAAAATAATGGATGCGCGAATAGAAAGGAAGAGTTATAATACAAGATCCTACCGCGAGTTTGTGCACCTATTGCGTATGCAGATGAAATGTAAAAAAATCAAAGTTCGTGTTGAAGGCAACACTAAACCGCAGGGTGTCTAAAATAAATGATCAGAAATATCATTAATTACGGCGTTTTTGATTAAAAAATTTTGAACCCATCGCGTATGTTTAAAAGGACTATCGTTGAGAAGGGGAGAATCTGCAGATACTAGAAAATGGTAGGGTGCCACCTTTAAAATGGTCACAACCCTCTGGCAGCCAAGATAAACAGTCGAACGAATATGATGAACACAAACTCGCACGCATACGTTCAACCGTACATCAGTTGCTGCATCTTTGTTCACCAGACTCAGCTCCTTTTATCTTGAACTCGCTTTCGTCGGCCGGAGCTTTTTTAAAACACTGGCAATTCTCATTTTGGACTAGTTTTTAAAGACAACCCTATTCCGTCGTAAAGAGTAAACATTAAGTTACGATCTAGTGCAAAAATTATTGAATTATGCGATGGGTGTATTTAATGAACAAAAATTCATTCATTACTCATCCTCTTTATCCTGATTGCCAGAGGATTGTGACCACTTTAAAGGTGACACCCTACTATTATATACTATATTTTCGTAATCTACAAATTCTCCCCTTTCCAATGCCCTTTTATAAACATATGCGATGGGTCATTTTTTAAAAATTTTTTAATCAACAACGTTATAATTAATGATTATAATTATTCCTGACCACTTTTTTTAGACACCCTTGCAGTTTAATGTTTCCCTTAATACGAACTTTGATTTTTTTTTTTTACATATCATCTGCATACGTGATAGCTGCAGTAGAATCTTGGATTATTACGTTTCTATCATTAAAATTATCTACTATTAATGCGATCTATCGACGTGAGATAAGAAAATAAATGAAATTCTTTGAGTGCATTAATATCGAATAATTTAGTAGCAAGTTTCGTGTTTCACACTGAATTTCCGCAATCTATTCCTCGTGAAATTGCAATAATAAAGAAAAGTTGGCAGAGCGATGAGTTAAAATGTGACGAAACAAAAAATATCAATTTGCCACATTATAAAAAGCTACGTTTAAATCGGTTATGAGATGCTAGGCGAATCAATTTTACGCTTTTCAAAATGCATAATTTTTTTATTCTCGTCCATACATTGAGATATCACATAAAATTATCACATTAATTTTTCGATGGATTGCATTTAGAATTGATTTTCTTTCAGTAAAAATCTTTTGTCGTTTTTTTTCTTAATCTTTTTTATCTCACTATTATTATGCATCTTAAGCGTTTTATCAAGAGATAATACGAGATAGAGATGTAAGAGAATTTTATTATCAGTGGCGCTGAATTATTTCGTCTGCGTGAAAATATTGATCAACAACAATATTTCATCCTGGATCCTCCATTAAAACGGTCAAGTCTGCAAACGTTACAGTGGTTGGTTTTTCGACATTGACCAGTTCGTTAACGAACGCGCTGTTTCGCCATTTGTCCACTTTACAATCGTCAATCGATATATCTTTAATTAGCTAATTTTGAGAAAAAGAATTTATCATCGAGATTACATAATTGAAAGTATATAGTTAAAGAGAGAAGGAGAATAGCCCGCAATTTAATTGTGAAAGAAGAAGAAATATTTAAGCGTTTCACACAAAGATTAGACAGTTAGAGACATAACATTCCAACTGAAATTTTTTCTTCGAATCAATGTCATGTTAAATGTTCGTTTGTGGTTCCTTCAGAAGTAGCATAACATTGAGAATATGTCGATTGGTAATAGTTGAGACAAAGCTCGAGTCGTCAAAGTTCAAACTTCGATTAAAGTTCGTCAATACTGTACGAACAAAGATGGCCGATAGTGGAAAGTTTCACAATTGAAATGAAATTCGTCTACGAATAGTAAACTTGTTTGACCTGTGTAGAATCAAATAAATGGCAATCCGTCAACATTGTTGTTCCGACTTGAATCTTTTATGTTTTATCGATGTGCATACGTTAACCTTCGCGCTACTTTTATCCCAGAATATATCGAGAAAGAATCTTGGCACGTTATCCAACGTGTCTTGGATCTTTATTTCATGTCGACATACATATCCCGCGATGAGTAAAGTTGTTGAACGTATGAATGATTTCCGTTTCTCGAGAAGCGTTTCACGGAAACAGAATACAAAGCGAAATGGACGACAGACGCTGGGAATTCGAGAGGTTTGAAACGCTAGGAATCACTGTTTCGCAAGATCTTTGCAAATTCCATGATATTACAGAAATGATCACGAATTGGAAGCAAGAATTTTTCAACAATAAGAGTTATTAGAATACGTAATAACAAAGTTTCATAAATCCGTAATCTTCACGTGAAATTTATTACTTCTCAGAGATTATAATATTTTTGAATCTCAAAATTTTTATGTCTGCCGATAAATAAATTCTTAGTTTAAGAGCTTTAAAATATTCTCTTTATTCAGAAGAAGATTTATAATAGTAATATAAAAATTATATATATTAATTTATTAATGGTAAGAATCTTTGATATTGTTAAGTCTTTTTTATATCTATATTATCTTTGCATAATATTATTATACTTGTTTCTCAACAAGATTCATCTCAGAATAATAAGTAGAATTTCTCTCTCTTTCCTTTATATCGGCCATTTTCTCTTGCGAAACTTATGAAACAATAAACTTCAAGAAGTTGCCGGGGATTTTCTACGTTCTGTAACGCATTTTCTCAATACGAAGCAAACTGCACTCGTACTCTTCTTGGCCCGTCAAATATTAATATCCACTACTCTTTATGCTTGCCTTCCGCTTATAGACGCGTGTCTTATTGCAGTAGTGAAACGGCAAAAAGTTTTCGCTGCCGTGAGAAGAACACATGCGCAATTTTGTGCAGAATTTTGCATCTGTCGGCGTAAAAATGCAGAAACACGCTCTTGCGACGATTCGGAATTGAAATATGCTTTGCTAAGATGACATAGAATACTTCCTGGCGCGAGGGCGCAACAATGCGAATAAATTGGGAGAAAATATGCTTTTATAACGAAAAACACAGATGTTCCTTAATATTCGATTTTAATGTATCGAAGTGTATCGTACGTGTTAATCTTCTTATGGCAAAGGGGATTGGATATGACACCTGGGCTTCATCTATTTTACAGCGCTGTTTAACAGAGGAAGAAGTTTTATGATATATTTATGATGTGTTAATTTTTTTTTATCTATTGTACTTTATTGTTACATTAGATAGAACATGAATAAACAGCATCGAATTGGATCTAATCCGACTTTTCTGGATATTTTGAAAATTCATCTTATCATAAGAAGGTTAACAACATAATCTTTGGCTGAAAGACAGAAAAACAATATATTGGATTGTATTAAAAATTTCTTTATGTAGTGGATAACTGAACTATAGTATATGAATAGAAATGACCTCTTTGAAAGTTGAGTTTTCGACTTGACATTCCTCGGGGAATCCATGTGGCCAGGAAGAGATATGGTGCGACACCCTGTATATTTCGTTGACCATTGAATACGAGCATCGCGATAAACAAGCAACGGCCATTACCCGTGGCACAATATGACGCCGTTTCGTTGTATTTACAGAGCGTTGTGAATCTCGTGGAGAAAGGAAAGGACAAAATAAAAGCGATTTCTCTCACGTTTTCTCCTCTTTGCGTTCGTTTCTATGAGGTACCAACCTGAACGATACAACCTCGGATAATCGCGTGCAGACGTTCAAGTGTATATATATATATATTGTAACGAGTGAGGGTAAAATTTGTAATGGAGTGGAGAATTCTGAGAAGATTCCTTGATAATTAAGATATCCCTCCCAACTGAATAGAAAAAAATGTTACTTAGAAAAAATTTATTTCTCTCAAATTGATCGAGCATTTCCAGAGGAAAAGTTATGTGTATTTGTTGACTCGGAATATACAGCGTAAAACGGCGATATACAATTTGATATGAAAAGAAAAAAATATAATTAAAGTGTACACAGAGAAAATAAATCTCGTGTACACCATGTAGTTTATATTTTAAAACAGCCGAATATATGTATACTCTGGAAATTTGTTAAAAATCCGGCCAGTTTTGTGCGACATGGTTAACAAACAGACAAGCGGAGAGAAAGTTAATTTTAATTATGTAGATTTCGCTTTATTTTCGCGAAAGCTGAGTAATGAACCCTCTGCACTTTTGTGGTTATACCATTTGCAACGCATGTCATAGATATATGCCCAGGTTTTACCGGTTCCCGCAGTCGGAAGTGGAAGTGAATCCATTTCGCTTTTTCCACCGTAAGCCCAGGTCTGCATGGTACTTGCATCGCTCAGTGGACCGTTCGGAATAACATTGCGAACTGCAAACTGAAAAACTGGCGCGATGTAATCTGCTTTGTCATTAATCTTCGATTCGTTCTCGCAGAGATGCTTTGGCTACGAATACGTTTTTTAAAGCGTAACCAATGCTTTTTTTTATTATCCATATGCTATTTAAAAGCAATACATACATTGCGATTTGCACGTGGATTATTCGGGTTGAGAATGCATTCTTTGTGAAATGCGCTTTCGAAATTGGATCGTCGACTGAGGGGTCTTCTTGGATCTTCTTAGTTGCGATCCCTAATGCGGTTTACATCCGCGCGAGTTAAGTTAATTCGAGCAAGCGGCTCTTAGTCGCGCAAAAGCTCGCGTGGGAACGCGCGATGGCTCCCCAATGCAAAAGTATCTTTAATTTCTTTCGCCCTGACTTTAATGGCTGTTTTTCCGACTGGTGTAAACTTTCAAGTCGAGACAGGGTTGGTAAAAAAAGTCTGCTCAGTAGAGAAGTTTTGTCTCCGTTATTTTTCTCAAGTATAATTTGTATCCCAGCGAATTTTACTCGAGGATTAATAATATAGGAAATCAAAGAATCTTTACGAATAAATCTTTGAAAATAGTAACCTGTTATAAGATGAGATCTTATGACCGATTTTATGTTTCGCATTAAAAGATTGTGAATTATAACGATAACTGCGTTTTATTAATTTCAAGAAAAAGATGATACTATATTCGCATTTTATCTTGATTTTTTAGATCGATTAACGATATGTTCCACTTATCATCGCAAATAGCTGACCTGAAATTAGGCTCGATTCATTTTATATTTCTTCTAAGATTGTCCTCGATATTCCGAGCTAATAATGAGATTTTCTCGAACGCTGATCGATCGTGAATACATCGTAGACTTATCGTTAATCTGCATAGTAAATCTTTTCGTTTGTTTGCCGATCGGCAAATCGTAGCGCGGCGTGTGCATCGTTTGATCAAACACGCAATAGATATAATTAATAGCACCGACTGTCGTGTTTACGTGAAATTACAGTGATAAATCCGCTGTATTTGCCGTACCGGAAATATTTACGACTATTCGGCTCGCGATTCACGACTCGTGATCGCGCGAAATAAAAATTAGGCGTTTTGATTTACAATCGTGGCCTGAATAAATAGTCGATGCAACTGGAAATTGAGACCGTCGCGGATTCTTTCGAAATGACATAGATTTTTTGATGCGAAAAGCGAATTATTATGTATTTGGCATTCTTTTCTTTAGCGGATTTGTCTTTTAGACAATTTAGTTAATTTTTGCTTATTGGAAATCTATTGACATGGCCAATATATATTTATTATATAATATATAATTATAATAATATATATTAACATAATAAGTCAAACATAGTCTTTTCGTTTATTATTTATTAAATATTCCGACACATGTCCTAGATATCGAAGTGTAAAAGAATAATGTACGATGTCAGGGATGATTAGCTACAGAATTTATCATAACGGAAATGGAAACGTAGAATGGGATAATTTATTCGGGTCATTCGTTCGCCCGTGATAATAATTGCGAACAGTGGAAGGCAGTCGATCGATCATGCGCGAATTGCTCGACATTTACGATTTCGATTGAACACCCGCCTTCCTATCGATAAAACGACGGGGCGGTTCGCTAACTTTATTCCTTCGGTATCGTTTCGTAAACAAACTTTAGTATCGAAATGCCGCGCTGCGAGATATTCGACTGCGCGTATGTACTGTCATAAACGGCGAGTTTCAGCGAAATTAAATTCTAGTATTGTCATCACGCATTCGAATTGAATTCTCATCCATTTTCGTGTTATTGTCATTGTTGAGCATATATATTATTGCATGTATGTGGTACTCGTTTCGAAGAAATTTAATATTCGTAATAATCCATTTTTGAGCAAAAGCTAAAAAACTCTTGCTTGCGTGAAATGTACTTTAAGAATTCAAGATTGTGCTCTTAGATGCCACCGAAATGGCAGGTAACTGCGTTTTAAAATGCTCGAGCCATTTGTAATTAACTTCTTTACGCGACGCCAGAGATCGCACATAAATCAGAGACATTACGACGAAGCGTGGGAGAGCCACGTTTCTTGTGAGACGAGATCTTTATTTCGCGGAGCAAAATTCCCAAGCTCTGGAATTGTGA
>Ga0157364_1005988_pt1 | contig 12439 bp, 4 predicted proteins | sample AttsexASBM2_FD_111476 | JGI IMG/M metagenome (GOLD analysis project Ga0157364, IMG submission 111476) | Fungus gardens microbial communities from leaf cutter ant in Ribeirão Preto, State of São Paulo, Brazil - Atta sexdens ASBM2 | ecosystem: Host-associated > Fungi > Mycelium > Unclassified ...
GCGAAATATTGAAATTAATTCTAGAATTAATCATTCTATTGGTAAAATAATTTATCCTTCATGCTAATCGTAATATTGATACAATTTTTCGCGTGGAAAGCAGCAGAAACTGCAAAATATGCAGTTGTTCCTATTACAAACCCGAAACAATTGTTTTTTAATATTTTATTTCTATTTATAAATTTATTTAAGTTCTCTTTTTTTTAAAATTTATTTAAGCTTTTTTTTATTCAGTGCAAACATAGTTTTGATAGATATTATCGCGAAATATTGAAATTAATTCTAGAATTAATCATTCTATTGGTAAAATAATTTATCCTTCATGCTAATCGTAATATTGATACAATTTTTCGCGTGGAAAGCAGCAGAACGTATTGTAAAATCATAACATCAATTTCATGTGAAAAGTGAGATAAAAATGATGTGTAAAAATCTTTCCATCTTACGGTACATACACGGTAATAAGACACTAAAATACAGAGTATCAAGAAACTTGGTACATCCATATCCTCAAGAAACACTCGAGAGCCCCTTCGTTGCTTCTTCGGCCGAAATCGCGATGCATGCTCGTGGCTGCCTCCGCCAGTTTTCCGGCATTCTAATTTACAACCTGTCAAAGCTATGTGCCGGGCTATCACTCAGACACTCATATCGCGGAAAATATGCATAATTCATGGAGAGCCCGGCGTGTACTCTGTACAATATTCCGCGAAGGTCGGCGGACGAGCGTTATCCGAGCCACGGCTCGCGATCGACCACTTGAAAATTCGCCGCTACTCGAATTTGTATGCTCGATGTGAAGCGCCGTGAGCCCCAGCGGATGGGGTGCATTCAGGCGCACCCGCCGGATTCATTTGAAATATCTAAATGGATTAATTTTATCGATCGAATCGTCGCGTTCAACGCGGGAGACGGGACAACATTAACTCTGTCAAGAAGATTTAACGATTTTCTGATGCACCGTACAATACACCGAAACAATGAAATATCGACCAAGTTGCAACAGTGTATAGATATTCAAAGCAGTAATCTGCATCTTATCTAATACGTGTGAATTCTTACATTCAGTGTACTGTTCTACTTTCACATATTTATAGTTTGTCGATTAGATATTCAGATTAGCATCAAATCAGTTCTTAATTACAATTACACCTATTGCTTTTGGTATTTTCATGTATTATACATGTTGTTTTTAATTTAACTATAAGTTCGATAAAGTTATTATTATTATTATTATTATTATTATTAAACATTTATAAAATTGAATATTTTTTTTAAACGTATATTATCGAATCTTATTATTTTCATTAAGATTTATGTCAAGAACTATATATAGAAAATTAAAACTGCTCACAATTGATATCCAACGAAAAGTTGGTCGCGAAATAATAATAATAATAATAACAACAACAACGCTAGATACAAGTAACGGTCTCGAAAATTATTATCCTTACGTTGTCCTCGAATTGTTGTCACAGACCTATCGTTATTCTCGAAAATCATAGCAATTCCTCTCACATACACAGCGACGCATACATAAAAGCGCGCATTGTGCTGCTTCCTTCCGCGTTTCCACCAGTTTTTATCACGCTATCGTCTCGCCTTTCATTTTTGCGAGTCACGTATGAGAGGCACGGCAGTTCCGACGTCGACGAATAAAGAGGATAACCGGCCGGGGAGAACAACAACGATCGCGACATCGTCGTCCCGACGACGGCCCCCGGGTTATTACGCTAAAGGTCGACGAATTTCCCCGGCAGTCAGGCGTCGCGTTGTCCGGCCATGCGGAATTCGTGGGGAAATGCGCCGGGAGAAACTGCATGCACACACGCACGCATTACCGGCTCGATATGAACGGCCATGCTCCACGATGTGGCTCGCGTTTCGTGTGTAACACATGTCTGTCAACTCGGCGAGACCCGGCGCTGTCACCCACATCTTCATGGAACAGCGTGTCGCTAATACGGTCTCTTCATCGTCGACACGCTATCGACAAGTCCACCTGCTCCCACGTGTGCTATCGACTTTAACGCGCACGACCGATCGCATCATCACGTGAAACGTCTTCGACGAAATCCGATGAATTATGCAAGTTACGTTGTTGACGGCGATATCTCTTTTTCACCTGTCATGATGCGGAAAGTTGCATGAGGATGGGTCAGATATGATTTTTAAAGTATGAAATTTCTATCTAAAATTGCTATTCATAGGTACATTCGCTTTTATTATTTCAACTGTTTTTTTTTTACGTAATATAAAAGTTTTATTCTTTTGCAACGAAAACATTTTAGTAGATTATTTTTATTTCTGTGTGATATATTTTACTTTTTTAAAATGAATATTTTTCTCTATTATCCAACATACTGATTTTAACTTGACGCGTACCACATTTGCGTGCACACGATAGTTTAAAAAATGATATATTATTCGTTTTAATTAGCTAGATGTTAATTTTGGTTGGCTAAATGTATTGATCTTAGAACTAATTAGGACGAATCAATATACCAATATGTGATAATAACACTTAATTTTAACTTAATCCTGTAATTAGATCTATTATAGATATCTATCCCAGATATCTCATTGATTTCTACTTTAAAAGCTATTAAAAGCTTTAATGTAATAAAACAGTGATGATATGACAAGTTTTCTATGATGTTCTTTATTAAGTTATATTGTATTAATTCTTCAAGTTGTGCTGACGTTTTTGGCTTGTTCGCTTGAGAGGTAGATGAGTCTTTATCGTTTCCGGCGATTATGACCTAAAAGATGATCTCCCATTCTGGTGCCTGCTTTGTAAATTTTGTCCTATAGAATTAACGCCAGCTCTTGTATACTGGGACCTCAGTTACTTTCCTGTTTACCACCTGTCTACCGCTGTTATCAGGCTTGCCTAGCCGTAGGCGTTGAATTCATTGGAAGCGATATAGAAAACCAGGGTCTTACAGTTTACAGAATACGGTCTCTGCGATGGTTAATGGCTGGAAAAACCTTTATGCGGCATTCTACCCCGATGGGCATAAAAAAATTAAATCCAAAATTGCATGCACTTATTAAATTTACATTGTCTTGCACAGTCATTAATTATACTTAATATTATAATAATTGTACTTAATATTAATAGCCATTTTCCGCTAAATATGTTTTATTTATTTTAGAAGAAAAATTTACAATTATATAACAAATATCTGAATAAGAATATAGTTTGTGAAGAGAGTAATAATATTGAATTTAACTTCAGAATGAGTATCGTAGTTTCCAAAGCGAGAATTGTGGATGACAGTTTTTCTCTATTGAGCTTTCGTAAGTCTTGTGGATAAAAGAATTTTCGACGAATAAAATCCTATTGTACCTTAAATTTTATCGGGTCGATCGCTCTAATATTTCTTTTTTACTTTTGTCGAAATCACTTGGAATAAATGTCTTTGAGAAAATGGTGGTAATGTTTGCATAGACGACATCTTTTCTTGCTCAGATTTGAAAGACTCCTGTTTTGAATAATGGAAGATATGGGATGAATAAAATTTTAGATGTCAGACTCAAGTTGAAGATCTTGGCTTCAAGTCGGTCCATTTTAAAGATCTAAATATAATGTATTCAAAAATGAAAATTTAAAAAATTTCTAAATGTCTTCTGTGTCAAACTTTAAAATTTTAAGAAAATGTTAAAATTACAAATTACAAATATGTCATAATATACTTGATAAATATATATTTTTTAATTGTAACAATTTATATCGCATTTTTTTTCGTCACGATTACGATCAGAATTTCAGCTATTGTTACATATCGATTGATCAGAAGGATACTGAAATGGATAATGACGAGTTTTAGTACTCGTTAAAAAGAGCTTAATAATAATCCTACATTGATCGCGCTGGAAGATTCGATTCACGACGTCCACAAAGGTGGAATAAAATTCATCGACTGCCATGATCCTGAGAGTACATCAAAGCCGATAAAACGAGGGAGGACAGTCGCGACGGGATCGAGGGACGTCCACGAGATAGAACGGAGGCTAAATGTAGCGTATAATTTAGACAGCAGCTGCGCGGCGCGACAAATATAATTCGACGCATCAATCTGCGGCTTCGGGGTCGAACTTCGTCTACAAGAGGCGCCTGGTAATGTTACATTGAAGCACCATGCAGCGCATCAACCTATATATATTATCTTCCATATGGAAGACACCCATATGAGATGATACGTTCAGAATGATATAGATATCTTTAGATCGCAGAGAGTTTGAGAGAAGAGTAGGAAAGAAAGGGAAATGCTAATTGAAATGAATGAAACGAAATTTTTAATAATCATGACCTTAAAGCGATCATTAACTCGGGTAGTTTCACGTATTTCTTATTTAATGGGCATATAATTTACCGGAGACGCTTTGTACTCCAGGAAAATGGAAGAGAGCGAAAAAAGCATCGTTAGGACGGAAACGCAAAGGCGAAAATGGAGAGATAATGGCAAACGAATATTAATATCGATGTACTGTGACTTACTCAACAGTTTGTGCGTATATTGATAAAGAACTTTGGAGGGATCGCCCCATTTCCCTACGTCTTTGCACCGTCGCGATTCATAAATGCAAAGGGTCGTTGAAAAGAGACGATTAATCATAGCGACGTGAAATCTATTGTCAAGCGTATTTATCATTTGCAAAAATATGTTGATTATTTGAAGATCCTTCCTCGCATGATGGATTCGTATGGTGATCCTTCCGTAGTGAAGATATATATATATATATATATATATAGAGAGAGAGAGAGAGAGAGAGAGAGAGAGAGAGCACAGACGAATAAGTGGATATTAATATGGATGACTACGAACATTATCTGTAGACTTTATATTGTCAATATGAACTAAATAATCTTCATATTTGAGTACTCCGGCATTAAATACTTCTTTCATCATTCAGGCACATAGCGGAATTGTATTCTCACATCGAAAAATTACTGTTGCATTTGATTACTGTTTTTTAAAAAGATAGAACAAAATATCTTTAAAATTATGCACAAAATTTTGTGAATTATAAATAGCACATAAGAGACATTAAAGAAGATAGATAATGATGAATTTTAAATATGAATAGTTGCGAAGTTATTTAATATTAAAAGTAATATGATTTTAAGGAATTGAAATATGCTACTCGGACATTATTAAATCAATATATTTATAATTTTAAACGTATATGTATTTGTTGTTATCTTAAATAAAATATCGATTATTGAAGCACATACCGAAGAAAGACTAAATATTATACTTGAGCTTGAGTTTGGCATGCAATTTATTGAGAAAATTGAAAATTGAAAATATTTGCCAGAGGCAAAATTGTACGAAACTATCGATTAAGACAAAAATATCGTGGGCTAATAGAAACGACAGACGTATTTACTTCGGAAAGTTTATTAACTTCAACGCGGTTAGAAGTTTAGAATACTCTCGACAAGTCGAAAATTTCGAGATCTTACAAGACGTGGAATTATTCGTCTGTTCTTCATCTGAACTTTCAAGTGGCATGCAAAGAATTCTCAGAATGGATTGACAGCTTCAAGATGATCACTCGAAATCTCAATTATATTAGAATATTGTTGAGGAACATAATAAAGCAGATGACTGAGAGAAATATAAGGAAGAAGAAACTAGATTTACAAAAATCGATGAGGAGAAAAAACGTAGATATATACATATCTAAGAAGTATTGTATAAAAAGCGATCATGTATCTTTAGAAAAAAATTTCGAGATAGATATTAATATTTTTACGTATTTTAATTTTAATTATTATTCCATCCATTTTATATATATATATTTATTTACAACAAACTATATTTATCAAGTAAAATTAAAAATATTTTTTCCATTTATATAATTTTACAGAAAATATATATTTTTATTTTTATTAGATAATATATTCATATTTAACTTTTAATTGGCGTCGTGAAAAAAAAAGGTTACATTGAAACTAATGTTGTATATTATGAGTTTCCATGACAGCAATTAAGAGTTAAGTAACAATTCTAACGAGTAAAAATTAAAATTCATAAGTATGAGGGTAGACCAAAGAATACAGCGATCTCTCTTGTGAAACTTGCTCGGTCAGTTCATTGACCTATTAATTCTTTGCTGAAAGGAGGGTTCGTATGTGTACTGAGTGCGGCGACGCCTCCGATATCGAGAACGTGACCAGCTTCGCCTTTTCGAACCTAAACATCTCACAGAAAACACTTACGTGGCTCTCCGGCACCGTTGACTGTAACAAAACGAATGACGCCATCGACCGTGTCGAAGCTAACTGCTTAACGATGTTTCGATAAACTTTCCGGTGGGACCGAAAATTCCGTTGCCATCCGGTATTTCCCTTGTGCTGGTGCTACGATAAATTTCGGCTTGCATGATACACAATAAAAGTAACGTCAGAGTGCTGCAATAACGAGTGGAATATGTAAAAATAGATCTACAGCGCAACGAATGTCAGAATGTTTTTACTCATGCACTATAAAAATTCGTCTGTATGACATAATAACGCGAGATGTATCTCGGTATATCTTTAAAGAGAAATATTGTAGCTAGAGAGTACAATTTAAAAAAAAAAGACGATAAAATAAAAATTTTATTATATATGGCTGCGCTATATTGGATAAAATATAACAGCAAAGATAAGTCAATTTTCAATTTAAAATAGGAATAATCGATTGGATAATTTTTTCTGTATCGTTACATCAGTTATTTTATGAAAAATGTATCTTAATGTTGTTATTCTAATGTAAAATTGCAGGAAGGAACTTGAGAGATACATTCCCGGATGTAGTGTGTTTTTTTGCGAGAATCCCGTGGGAACTGACTGGGAACTGACAAAAGTCTGTCGCAACGATGGTAAGTACAAAATGAAGGGTCGACCCAAGATGTTCGGTAAAGGGAATACATTTTTGGAGTCTCCCGGGGCGCATCTCCTTGGAAAGGTTCCTAGTTCACGTGGATGCGCTAACAGTAGCTGCTGAGCGTACCTCTCGCATGCCTAGTTGCGGATCCGCTCATGTATATTCCATTCGCAGTTGCACGCACCCTATAAAGGGAAAACAACGATCTCCACCTAGTATATGACTTTCCGTTCCACAATAAGTAGCGTGTCCTTTATCACGCAGCTGTACATGTGAGCGACCCTTATGTCTTGGCGTATGTGACGAAAATTTCAATATCCATCCAGAGGCACGAAAGTCGTCGGAAAAGTTGAAATAAAGCGACGTGAGTTACTACAAAATATGGTAGTAAGAGTCAAGCAGAATTTTTGGCATTTTTATCGTCAATCTTTATCGTATTATAAATTTCCATTCTTTTCGTAAATATCTTAGCCAAATGACAGGACATTATGCGCATAAAATATGCTTATGCTATTTTCATCTTTTAGAGCGTGAATAAGCGCGCCATTTTTTATTCATTCTTTCTAAATCTGTTAATTTGTTATAAAAGGATAAGAAAAAGTAAAAATTTACACGATATATTCCCAGCTAAAAATATAAATGTATAATTATTAATTATGCAAAATCTATATATTTTTTATTTAATATGCAATTAATCTGTTGTAGTAAAGATTTGATTCAATATTATTTTAACTTGTTTAATTTAGCTTTTTTAAATTTTAGCAAAGATCTGAGCAAAGACCTGCTTGATCAAATAAGATCTTGTTTGATTTATGAAATTATGACGCTTATTAATTAATATCTTAGAAACTATATAATTCCACAACTTTCTTACTACAAAATTCAAGTTGTCTCAGTTGGTGTGACTTCACCACTTTTTACGATGTGGTGTATTCGCATTTTCTTATAAGCGAGACTTTACAACGAGAAACGCAATATTTTAGCAGTCACGCGTTAAATTGCGAGAATGGTTGCAATAAAAAAATCTGTAGGCTGATATAAAAAAAACTATGCTCGAAATGTGCAAAGAAGAATCTTGGATTTTCGTCAAATCAGACATCGTAGATAGATCGTTTATATATTTTATAAAAATTTGTTTATATTATACAACTCTAATGAAATAAATTAACAGAGTCGATTTAATTTTCTATTAATTTACAATTTTGCAAAATATGAAATCAGTTAAATATTGTTTCTGTTTTATATATGACGTATATTATAGTAATCAGTTAATACATCAGAAAATTATAATTATTAGCAAATTATAATTAAAATTTGTTGTTTCTATTATACGTCTATTATACGTCTCGTATTGTATAAGGACATTTCAAATTAGGATTCAAGCAATAACACATTTAATAGGCAACAATTTTATACAAGTCAAGCAAAATTGCAACATTATCTCGCAGCAAATAATAGCTACAATAAGTCCACGAGGTACAAAACATGTTATTTGTCGACGTCAGTTTAAAATCGTATAATATGTCAAACCATAACAGTAAGAGTAACTGACTTTAACATTACTATGTTTGTGCAGCTAGAGACCCTACAAACTCTGACTACAAGCAATTTTTAAAACAGAGTGAAAAATAAGAATATTCTCTTTTTATATAATCTCTCTTTCTCGTTCTAACTTACTAAAGTTGACAAAAACGACCAATTAAAGGTTTGCCATTTCGTGGCCAGACTCTGTTATATATCGGGCTTCTAATTGCGGCGTGTGACGCGCGCTACCAGTTCATACGCAATATACGCAATATAGCTCGCCACATTGTCATTTGTGCGGCGAGCAGGTAGCGTGGATTGCTTTGCATGCAGTCGTTATTACTTTCCGAAACGCGATTGTAATGAGTAGCCAAAAACACCTAAACGTTATCGTTCCGTGTGATTAATAAAATTACATTGTCGATCAAACAAATGATCAATTAACTCGTCCACAATTCAAAACAGTTCAAGCAATTCAAAACAGATATTTTATATGATTTACTTTTTAAGAAAGGAAGTGGAGGAATAAGAAATATAAATTATTCATTGCGATATTTATTGAAAAGAGAATTCTTTCTGTTTTCATTATATTTGTATTCCACATTTTTGCAATGCTTTGATAATTTGAGCAAAAACTTGAAAAGCAAAGGATTTTAATGAATTCGTATGTAAACGTCGAGTTTGTAATATACGGATATTAAAATACGGAGTTAATTACGGATTATGTACGATATATTCTTGCATCGCATCATGTGTTTCATATCTTTTAAATCTTTTGCTCATTGAAGTGTAATTTGTATATTACTTTAATTGAAAACATGGAGCAACTCACATTAAATCGAGTCATAGAATGAGAAACTTTAATAATCGTTTATTAATAATTAATCTGAAACATAAATAATAGGGAAAAGATATTTGGTATATATTTATCTTAAAATAAAAATATTTCAAATATTTCATGAAACAATTCGATTTGTGGCTTAAGATTATTTTCGTAAGGCATATCATTGCATACAATTATTTCACAATACATTATAGTTATTTTAGAATGAAATATTTTGTAAAAATGAAACTGATTGCTATACTTTTAGTTTCAGTGTTCGGTTAATAGCCGCATGTACGAGGTATACATGTTTCCCATTTACTCGGTATTGTTATTCGCATGACTAGAACATGTAGCTGAGCAAGGTACTTCATTTGTCATTTTCTCTTGAAATGTGATCGACAAGTTCTAATTAACGCGAGTATTCTATGAATATTTAATAATTGTTCATATATTTAATTAATACAAATAATAATAATTTGTCGAAATTAATGTTTCGCGCGATTTATTTAATTAAAGTAGAACTCAAAACTATAATATATATAGAATAAAAATCGCAAACTATTGCTTCGTGATATATTATAAGCGATAATTATTTTTTTAATACTCGGAATAGATTGTAATATTAAATAAATGTGACAATAGAATCACGGATGATATAACATGAGTTTTAATTAGTCTATATACTATTAGTTATTAATTTCTTAATTAGTTATTAATTTAATTTATTGACCGAACGAAATGAATAAACTCCATGTTGAGCGGTCTCGCAATATGTAAATACATAAGTTATAATTAATTCTGAGTTTTAATATTTGTAGTATCTAATAGCATAAATTTGTCGTTTGTTTTTTATGGATTTATTAAAACTTTCTACTTTCCGAGATTCATCTATTCGCTAATTTTCAAGATGTTGCGAGTTTACTTCAAGCAAATAGCTTTGTGCGTTTTTATTTTACTCGCGTTTTTCATCTGTTACAATGTCATAAAGTTCGCATCACGAGTGTCCGTGTAAGTGTAAGATGCGATCATCGTATGTAATTAGTGCGCGTGCGATCGTAATTAATCGTGAATGTGTGAGTAACAAAGAAACCTGAGAAGAAAGAGAAAGCATCAAGTGACGACAGAACAACCATGGATAAGTGAAACTTATTATTTATTTATTTGTTATTTGACGAAATTAAATTCCTATGCAGTTCAAACACTTTTAAGATTTATAATTTTTGGAATTTTTAATTAAAGATTTTATTAAATTTTATAAAAGTTTGTTTGTAAGAAAAAAAGATTTTGTTCAAAGAAATTTTGAATATTGAATATTATATTATTGTATTTTTTATTTAAATATACTTATTTAAAGCAAATGAAGAAATATTTAACGCTCGTGAAACAGAATAATTTATATATATAATGATAATATATTAATTAATCCATGTGTGTATATATAATATAATATATGTATATATAAAACGTATGTATAAAATTATAAATAAAAATTTATCCTGAAATCCGACGACTGATAATATGGAATTTAACATTTATTTTTATGAAATATTATATAGCGTCGTTCGTAATATCTGCAAATATATGTGAATTAATGATGATCCTTCCTATATCTTCATTATTACATTTAGTTTAATCGATTCTTTTTCTTCTTGTTAACTAAAAGCGGAAAGCATTACAAATAATCTTGTTTAAAACAAGATTACAGTGAATTATATCTTTCGCGAAATTACTTGTAAGATTTATAACTTGAGAAACGTCGCCGTAGTTGCAATCATATCGCGAATCGATTGATTTTTCCGATACGAAAGTATCGTATCCCCAAGAGCTGCGCCACGGAAACAGTCGTCGTATTTAATGAACACTCGAGTACTCGCGTAAAATCGCGTCGTTCTTCATCTGCGAACTTCTCCGATATCATCATCGATTTCGATGCTTCTGGCGTTAATAAAGTTCCGATCAATTAGCTACGCGCTCATTAAGGAGGACTGGCATCAATGAGGGGCGCGCAAGGGTCAGGTTTGCTTTGTGCGCGAATTGAGAAGGAAGTAGAAGGAAAACGAGACACGAGAAGTAGGCAAAAAGAGATAGACAGAAGAAAAGAGAAAAGCGCATTCCGCAATAATAAGTAGCTTAATTTTCTTAATTAACATTAGTCTATTATCTAGACTATCGAGCTCTTTGTAACTCTTTCTTGTTTAAAACCATCGGATATTGCGAGTATAAATAAAAACGTTTTTTCTACGCATTTTGTGTAAATAAATTGGCAGCAACGTCGGTCAATTTAGATTTCAAAGCCATAGATTTGAGAACAGTTTCTAAGCGTAAATTCTGTCGACAAGACTTGTTTAAGTGAATGCAGTTAGCTATTATTAATCTTGTTCCTCAATTGTAGCGCTTATCTACGATACAGATGGAGAAAGACAATTTAGTTAATGTGGTTAGGACTGACTGATATTAGCTAGCAGCATCCATTAAATTAAACAACTTCATGTTTATTCATGACGGCCAAAATCCAGGGATCGGCCTAGAATGAATTTTCTCGTGTCTATAATTCTCGAAACTTAGACTTGTACTATTCTCAGAATCCCTGGCTTTCGAGCGGCGATTATTGTACAAACATCGCGCGTATGTATATGTCGCGTCGATTAGATTCACTATACATATATCTCGTTATCAGAACTTGAAGAAAGATTTAATGATATCTCGAGAATTTGTAGGACAAAAAAACGCGTCTTATCTTTGAGAAACTTATCTCACTTTTTATCTTATCATTAACACAACGATAGATTAACTAAAAAAATTGATTAAAGAAAATGAATAATTATTTAAAAATTCTTTTTTAACATATTAAAGATCGATGTTCAAAACTAGATTTTATGAAGATTAGCACTAATCAATTATATGAATGGGAAATGTTGAAAATTAGATTTATGAACGATCACCGGTTATCTAATAAATGTTACATCTAAGTACAGAGAGAAAGATATTATCGATTATAATTTTTCGAATATTCAGTCTGTCGTCAGTGATTTTGTACAAATGTGTGCATCTATTTCCAAAACTTTTACTGTAGATAGATAGTAGTCTGTGCAAAACGTTGCCGATCAATAGCTTTAAAAGAGAGATTCTAAGCCTCGTGTTAAAACCTGATGCCATTGATTATTTCATTTTCGAGCACTGTTCTCCCTTTTTCATACGATTATATAGC
>Ga0157364_1005989_pt1 | contig 12436 bp, 14 predicted proteins | sample AttsexASBM2_FD_111476 | JGI IMG/M metagenome (GOLD analysis project Ga0157364, IMG submission 111476) | Fungus gardens microbial communities from leaf cutter ant in Ribeirão Preto, State of São Paulo, Brazil - Atta sexdens ASBM2 | ecosystem: Host-associated > Fungi > Mycelium > Unclassified ...
CTCCAATTGAAATCATATCTGAAAGTTCTCAGCATTCCTTACCTTATTAAGGACACAAACCTCCTGATTTCCTCTGATATTGTTGAGAGTGTTATCAAATTGATGTATATATTCAACAACATTGTGCTTGCCTCCAAACTATGCATTATAAAGGTGCTGATAAATAGGTGCTTCAATATCAGAAGCCACATAGCTATGATTTATGGAACCAACATGAACCTTGATATCCCCCAATATAAAAACTGTTGGAAATAAGGACACACTACTTTTATATGCCAAATTCATGGTGCTAAGTATCAAAAATATAATGGCCTGCATAAAATTGTAAACCACTACAACCTTGTTTGGTATTATAAAGCTAATTTGTTACAATTCAATGACCTGTCAGGCATGGTTCACACTAGAGGTGAAAGTCTGCAAGGTGGACTTGTTGAATGACCTTGGCTTCAGCTTATATACTGCACCATCTGTCTGTCACATGATCACAACTTCAGAAAATAGAAAGAAGTCTGAGTTAGAAGTGAGTGCTGATTTGGTGTGTCACTGTTGAACATTGGAGATTGAGTTCAATAAGAGTTTATCTTTGTCAATTATCAGACTAGCAAATTATAGTGTAACTACTAGTCTTATATACAGATACTTACTATAGGAGATACTCGGGGTTTCAGTGGTATAACCTCTATTACTCTGAGCAGAGGTTTCAGTGTTGAGACACTGACAGGGGTGACTCTGCCATAGAAGACTGAGTCAAATAGGAGTATCTCTGTCATGGAAGATGGAATACCCAGATGGTTGCATCACTGCCACAAGGTGTGTTGTAAGAAAGGTAGCTGCCATGGAAGGCAGACTTTAATTGTTGACAAGGAATGTACCATGAAGATGTGTTTTCCAGATGAGTAGACTTGGCATATGACAATATTCCTCCCTTAGAACTGAACCTTTGAAGTCCTATTGAGTTTATTCAAAGTCCTATTAAATTTATCCAAAAATCCCATGATGGTATCTAGGTTAACAATACATAAATGGAAAAGAAAAGTTTTCGCCTTTGCTTTTGTATCATCATGTCTTCTCCCACCCTCTTTGACATTTCCCAAAACGATGCCAAAGTGCTTGAAAAGCAGTAGCAAGAAATATAGCAGAGATATAAGAAGAAGGAGCAGCTCCTGATTCAACTGGAAGAGGTAGCAAAGTTATGTCAGGCTGAATGTGTAGCTCAGAAAGCAAGGAAGAAAGCTGAGGCAAAAACAAGAGAGAAAGCTAAGAGAAGAAAAAGAAGAAGAGAACATTGGAGTATCTCCAACAACTCCAGAATGAGGTGCTAGAGGAAGAAGCTACCATTTTAGAGAGCGCTGAAGGGTTCCAGTGTTATAATCTAAAGTCCTTAGAGCAGAACAGAAAAACAACTCTTGTATTGAATAACACAAGAGAACTCAATAGAGATTCCTTTACAAACTAATCTACCTTATATACTACTACTTGATGGTCCATGCTCACTACTGTACACCCTACCCTAAATGATCATGTATAGTACATGAGGTCAACATATGATATACATGTTGTATGATGTCATTTGTTCTAGACCCTTCTACTCTGTTCTCTGCTTCTGTCTTTAACCCTAACTGTTACAACTCAGAAACCTTAGTGTTAGTTTGGGAGAAGAACCTTGTATAGAGTTTATACAAGAGAACTCGATGGAGAACTCTTTACAGGATCTATCTCTACTTATATACTTATGTCCTTGGTTTGTGCTATGACTATGCTACTCCTACCCTAAAGTCCATGCTTCTACCTCATGTCCTATCACTCATCTACCATAAGGCTACCATGCCGTATACATGTGCCCTGATGTCATACTCCTTAATCTCTGCTGTACATGTGTGCACCATGTGTACACCATGATGAACCATTATCTCTTGACATCATCTCTAACCCTAACTCCTACTCTAGACTCTTCCCAATCCTTCTAGACCCTAAGTCCTTCCAGACTGCTCTAGACTACTCCAGCCTATATCACATGACTTCCAGGTCATGTGCTCGTATTTCTCTCTAGCTATAGACTAATAATTAACTATAGGTCCTAACCCTAACCCTAAATATCTGTCCACACTTTCCGAGTTATAACACTAACCCTATATTCTAAAACTAGAAAAATAAGAAAATAAAATGAAAAGAAAATGAAAATAAAATGAAAATGAAAGATAAAATAGAGAAAACTAAGTCCACTGTTTGTGAACTTGACATTACCCCCTTCTTAAGGTTTCTCCTCCAAAGAAACTGCTTTCTATCTTCTCTAATTCTTTTTCAGTTTCTTCAAATATTCCTCTTCAAATTTTCCATCATCCTATCCATACAACATCCTCACCGTAAACTTCCCTGGTAACTCTCCTCTTCTAAAGTCTTGTTCTTCTGCTCTATCTAACTTCTCTTGTCTCTTTATTTCTATCTCCATTCTTCCTTCAAAATCTTCTAATACTTCTTTCACATTTTCTAAGTCTTCTCTTCTCTCCCAAGAGTCATGCTCTGCTGTGAGCCCCTTCCAACATATCAGATACTTCTCTACTCCTCTTATCTTCTTTTTGTTCAAAATCTTTTCCACTTCCTACTCTTCAATTCCTTCTACTTCAATTGGTTTTCCCTCTTCTTTTTTCTGTCCTTTCATCTGCTTCCTATATTGAACTACTCTGCTTATGTTGACTACTGGGTGAATTCTCATTGAGCTCGGTAATTGCAGTTTTACTGCATTTGACGATACTACTTCTTCTATCTCATACGGCCCCACATATCTTTCTACCAACTTGTGCACCGGCCTCTTTTTAAATACTAAGTCTTTTGTACTTAGCATTACTTTGTCTCCCTTCTTCCATTCTTCTGTCTCTTTTCTACTTTGGTCTGCATACCTTTTCATTTCTTCCTGCATCTTTTTCAATGCTGCCCCCACTTCTTCCTGTACCTTCTTTATTCTTTCCACAAACTCTGTTGCCTTTTCCATCTTCCCTTTCCTCCTGATATCTCCTCCCATAATTTGCCATAAATGGAGATACCTTTGTCATTGAATGAACTTTGTTATTTATTACAAATTCTGCTGATGCTAACTACTCTAGCCAGTCCTTCTGTCTGTGGTCTACAAAGAACCAGAGATACTGTTCTAACTTCTGGTTCATACGCTCTGTTTGTCCATCTGTCTGAGGGTGAAATGCAGTCGATAGTTTTGTTCTGATACCTAGCATCCTATTCAACTTCTTAGTCAATTCCACAGCAAATTGAGGTCCTCTATCTGACATTACACTTTCCGGTAGACTATGTAATCTCTACATGTTGTCTCTGAATAATCTTGCCAGTCCTTCTGCTAATGTTCCTTCTGTTGTTGCCACAAAATGCATCATTTTGGACAGCCTATTGCAAACTACTATAATGGCATCTTTCCCTGCTACCACCAGTAACTTCGTAATGAAGTCTACCATTAAGTGTATCCGCAGGTTTTCTGGCACCTCACTCAACTTCAACTTTCTTGCCAACTCTTCCATTCCATTTTTCATCCTCTGACATAAGTCACATCCTTCCATGTATTTCCTCACATCTCTCGTAACTCCTGGCCACCAGTAGTTTCTTGTTACCAACTCTACCGTCTTTCATCTTCCCCCGTGTCCTGCTGCCAGTACATCATGATGTAACTAGATTACTTCTGCTCTTAACTCCTCGTCCTTCGGTACATATATCTTTCCTTCTTTCAATACCAGTTCTCTTTCTATCTTCTACTCATCTCCTCTTAATTCCTTTACCTTTGCCTTCTTCATCTCTTCTACTACTCTAACTACATCCTCATCCTTACTCCTCACTTTTTTCATTTTTTCTAACAGTTCTACTTCTGGTTCTTCTATTACTACTTCTTGTAAATTACGAATCCAATGGTCCTTAATAATTACTTGGTTTTCATTGTCCTTTTCTACTCCTACTTTCCAGTCTGATCTCCTACTTAGTCCATCTGCCTTTCCCATCCTTGCTCCTGGGACATGTTTCAGGATAAAATCAAATCTAGACAAATATAGTGTCTATCAGGCTTGCCTCCGATTCAACTTTTGCACCTTCATGAAATATTCCAAATTTTTGTGATCTATCCAGATCTCAAACTTGGACTACACTCCTTTTAACAAGTATCTCCAACTCTCTAGTCCCCGAATAATTGCCAGCATCTCTTTGTCATGTATTTCATAATTCTTCTCTGTCTCATTTAATGACTTGGAGAGAAATGCTACTGGTCTCCACAATCCGTCTTCACACTCCATTGATAACACTCCCCCATCACATAATTTGATGCATCTACCTCCATTCTTATTTTTTTTATCTATATCTGGTGCTGCTAACACTGGTTCTTTTGTGAACCACTCCTTTAACTCCTTAAACACCTTTTCTTGTCTTTCCATCCACTCCCACTTCTTATCCTTTTTTACCATATCATGTAATGGCCTGGCTATGGATGCAAAACCCTCAATAAATTAACGATAGTAGTTTGCCAATCTTAAGAATTTCTGTATATCTTTGACACACTTGGGTGTCAGCTATTCCAGCACTCCTTTCACCTTCTCTTCCTCCATCTTGATTCCCTCTGGACCTATCACCACTCTTAAAAATCCCACTTCTTTAACCTTTCATTTACACTTCTCCAGTTTCACATATAGATCATTCTCCTCCAGTTTCCTAATCACTTCTGCCACTATCTCATCATGCCCTTCTTCTGTCTCCATTTCCACTATTACATTGTCAATAAATACTGCCACCTTTCCTGTATTAATTAAATCTCTCAACAACTCATTCATTATTGCCTAAAATGTTGCTGGAGAGTTAGTTACCCCAAAAAACATCACCATAGGTTCAAAGGACTCCTTTAGTGTGGTGAATGCTGCCTTCCACTTATCTCCCTCCTTAATTCTCACATTATTATACCCTCACCTAAGGTCTATCTTCATGAAGACCTTCTTCATCCCAATATTCTCTAAAACATCTGATATTAATGGGAGTGGGTAGTTATTCTTCACTGTCCACTTGTTCAGATACCTATAATCTTGTACCATCCTCTTCTTTCCATCCTTCTTCCTTACAAAGAACACCAGCACCATTTGTGGTGATTTCGACAGCTGAATGTATTCTTTTCTCAACTGCTTCCTAATGAATTCTCTCACCTCTTTCCTTTCTTCTCTTGATAATGGGTAAACTTTTCCTTTTCTTGGCGTAAATCCCTTCTTCACATCTATTGCATGGTCCCACACCTTCCTTGTCGGCATCCTCTCAGATTGTTTTTTTCCAAATACTTTAATCCATGGGTGGAACTTGTCTGGCACCAACTTTTTTGCCTCTGCCTCTGATTTCACTGCCTTCTCTTCTTTGTCTCAGATTTCCCATTCTTCTGCTATTCTCTTTACTTCCACCATCCATCCTTTTCTTTGCCTCCTCTTCTTATCCTTTTCTTCTCTTTTTTTTCTGACTTCTTCCCTTGCTTCTTCTTCCTTCTGCTTCTCCCACTCTGATTTCCCTTGCACCAGTCTCCATTGCTTCCCACATTTCTCTGGGCACCTTGTCATCTTCACTTCCCCTGTTCTCCAATCAATCTCTGGATTGTGGTGAGCCAGCCACAGCATTCCTAAGATTACTGTCCACTTCTGACCTCTGATCACATCAATTTCCATCTTCTCTCTATGTCCCTGATAGTAGATATTCACCTCCACCATATGCTCTATGAGTCTTTCTTTATTCAGCAACCTATCCACATTTCTCACATTCATCGGTCTCTCTAATTTCTTCAACTGCTTTCTGGCAAATTCCGAACTCATTACTAGCTCTGTCGCTCTACTGTCTAACAAGGCTTCCACCGTTACTCCTTCTTGTGTATCTATCCTTTTTAGTCCAATTTTTACTATTACTTCTCTTAATGTTTTTCTCTTTACTTTTCTTACTCTTTCTTCTTTCTCCTCTGATTTGGGTATATCAGCATTTATTTCTGTAGCTAATACACTGTATTTATTTTGAGAATCTAGTCAAGGAGTTCTAGATTCTCCATCTCTTTTAAATTATTTGAATGTTCATGAATCTTCTCAATTCTTTCCCCTCCATACTCCATTCTCCTTCTTTCCATTGCTCTTTCTCTTCCTTTATTCCTGTAGTGGCGGGCCATATGCCCAAATCCTCCACAGGCATAGCAGTTTCTTCCCTGATCCACCTCCATCACATAAGGGTCCTGTCTAGGAGGAACCTCTGCTCCCTGTCCTTGCTCTTGCCCCCTCACCACTACTACATTCATCCTTTCAATCTCTTCCATCGGAGCAGGCCCTGTTGTCGCCTGCTGAGAAGGCATTTGCCTCCTCTGCCACACTAGTGGTTGTGGCATTATTTGTTTCTCCTGCTTCTGCATTCCTCCTCCTATTTCTTTCTTGCCTCTCAGTCTTTCCTCTTCTCTCTTGTTCTCTCTCCAATTTCTATTGAGGGCCATTGCTCTCTTATACCACTGTTTGATAGAGGCCAGCTGGTTTTCAGCCTCCATCAACTTCCTCCTTATCCCTCCATTTATCCACTTCTTAAACTTCTCTATTAATAGCCTTCCTTCGTACCTGCTTCCTCTCTCTGCTCTCTTAAATTCTTGTACAAACTCTTCCATAGTTATTCCTCCTTGTTCTAACTTTCTTAGTTTCGCCGCCTTCACTAACTCTTCTTCTCCATTACCAAATACCTTCTTTATACTTGTCAAAAATTCTTCTACTGTCTCGTACTCCATCTCCCTTGTTTCTAGTTCCTCCATGACATTCTCCTTCCACACATCTGCTAATCCTCCTTGCACATATGAGAGAACCCATTGAACTTGTTCTTCTACTGTCCCTTCCCTCATCTTCATCCTCAAATATAATCTACATGCAGTCACAAATCCTCCCACTTTTCCTGCTTTTTCATTGAAGATGGCTGGCTTGGCCACCTTCATGTGAGGTCCCATGTTGGACCTCCTCACCCCTCTCTCTACACCTCCTGCTCCTGCTCCTCTTACTGCAAGCAGAGCTTGTATTTGTGCCTGCATTGCCGCCAGTTGCTTCTGCTGTTATCAGATGATCTCGTGAAGATTTATTTGACTCATATTGTAGTATGGTGGGAAGTCAATGGGAATTGGTAATGATGATGGTGGTGGTGGTGATGGTGGCAAAGATGTATATAAGAGGAGAGCAGAACTCATGCTGGTTTCGCTCTCAGACTCGTACTCTGAAAACGACAGAATTCTCAGTAGATAATAACAGGCACTCTTCTTGTCCTGTCTACACCGTCTACTGACTATTCTTGTCTACTGACTACTGCCCTAAGAGAAATGTATATAATTTTGTCCTAAGAAGGACATTCTACTCTAAGCAGTGTTATAAGAACAACTGTTGTTCCTTTGCATAGACAAACCACAAGTGAGTCTGTAACACAAGGCTGATAATGGGAAAATGTAAAGAGTAAGTCCACAAAGGGTAATATGTCTAAAGTGTACCAGTGGGCTTTGATACAAATAGATGGCTAGGCTTCTCCTGCCTAACTAGTATACCCCTTGAGCCTAGGGTCTGGCTGTGGCTTCTTGACTAAAGGGCAGTGTTGCTCTTCAGTCGAGGATGATGAGAGAGTTAAAGTAGAAAAGGCTAGTGTTAAGCGGTTTCAAGAATGGGAATCGAGTTCTAATGTTATGATCTAAAGTCCTTAGAGCAGGATAGAAAAACAACTCTTGTATTGAATAACACAAGAGAACTCAATAGAGATTCCTTTACAAACTAATCTACCTTATATACTATTACTTGATGGTCTATGCTCACTACTATGCACCCTACCCTAAATAACCATGTGTAGAATATGAGGTCAATATGTGGTATACATGTTGTATGATATCATTTGTTCTAGACCCTTCTACTCCATTCTCTGCTTCTGTCTTTAACCCTAACCCTATATTCTAAAACTAGAAAAATAAGAAAATAAAACGAAAATAAAATAAAATGAAAATGAAAATGAAAGATAAAATAGAGAAAACTAAGTCTACTGTTTGTAAACTTGACACCCAGGTCATGGGATCTAAGCATAAAGAGGTCACCTCTGGAGACAAGGAGGGGCAATAGCCCTTCAAGAAAGCTAAAGAGAAGCAACCAGTGAAGTACTATGGAGATGCCGCAGTCAAGATGGGTGGTGCTAACTTCTGTGAGAGGTGTGTGAGCACTGGGCAGAATTGCCTAGTGCACCACTCAAGGTGAGTAACTAATTCTTATTATTATTATCTTTTCTAATAATTTTCCCTTCATAGCTGATCTCTCCATATGCTGGGTGCATTGCCCTCAAGTAGTAGTATATACCTTGGCTATGATCACCACTTATGGTGGGGTTCTAAGTGTCATTGAAAAAGCACTCCGAGAACTTGTAGAGGAGTACCAAGGAGTCAAAAAGTCCCTCTTGGACTTAGTAGAGAGCTAAGAGAAAAATACGGCCCAGTTGAAGAGAATTGGGGCCACAGTAGAACAGAAATAGGATTTAAAAGAAGGGAACAAGAAAGAGAAGAACAGAGATGATGAGAAGGGGTCCAAGGATGGTCCCAGTGAAAGTCAGGAGGAAAGAACTCCATCATCTGCCTCTTGTTAGTGTAGTGGTCTTGTTTAATAAAATTTTTTTATTTTCTGTGATTTAAATGTGTAAGTAAGAAAATAAAGAAATAAAATAAAAATAAGTCTGAAAGTTTTTGAAAAGAAATCCTAAAAAGTGCACAGAAGCTGGGAGTTAATGAGAATAAGCAGACAGAATATACTAAGGAATTAATAAAGGAAATTCCCATTGGAAAATACGCAGAGGCAGGGGACAAGTGCCACAGTGTGATCAGGACAAAGGGGAGTAGACTAGGCTTGTTGGAATATGCGATGTGGAAATCAGATACCAAGTCGGAGGTATGAGTGAGTTCCAATGTAGTGATCTACTCTGATTCATCTCTAGTGTCTTCATATCCTAGCCAAATCACCTTGTATAGGAGTTTGCATGCCTGTTGGTGATCAATTTTAGAATCTACTATTCAAGAAATTTCATATTCAGGTTTCCTGTTGATTATAACTTAAGTGGGGGCTGGTTGTAATTTCTTAGAGAAAGAGTTGAACATGGCAGGTTCAAGCATAGACACATGGAAAACTGGGTGAACAGAGTGTATGGACTCTGAAAGACAGAGAGTGAATGATAAATGTCAAAAACACAAGAAGTGGACTTAAACTTTTCTTATTTCTTTTCTTATTTCTATTTTCTTTTCGATTTATTTTCCTTTATTCTATTTTTAAAACTAGGGTTAGGGTTAGAGTGACAGGATCACACTATCACACAGTAGGTCACATCAGATGACATGATCACAAGTCACATGATGCATGGAAGAACATAGAACATTCTGGAAGAGATGATATCATATAACATGTAGTACACATGGTCATTTAGGGTAGGCTAGAAATAGCTCACACAGACCATTAGGTATTAGTATATAAGATAGACAATCTTGTACAGAGTTCTTTATTGAGTTCTCTTATGTTAACCCAATACAAGATTCTTTTGCTTGACTAACTCTAAGGTCTTGTAATCATAACAATAGAGTACTAGGCTGGATAATGATTTCATAGGGTCTGAGGTATTTTTCAGAGAGTTTCTTTAAAGGCTGAGTGGTTCAGAAGAACTGAGTCTTGACAAAGACTTTGTTACCTACTTTAAAATCAGGAACAGGAAAATGTAACACATCAGTGGATTTCTGGTAACACTATTGGGCTATGGAGATTTCAGCTTTGAGGGTACTCTGTAATTTATTGAGATCTATGGCAAAGTTACAGGCTTTTGTTACGATTAAAATCTCATAACTAACAGGTGGATAACATGTGTTGGGGTTTATTCATTTCCAATTTCATTATTCTACTGCACCTTGTGTTTTCCTTATGTATAATCAGTCAGCATCTCATGCAGTAGTGGAAGTCTCTTCATTTCCTATGACTCATTTCCTCATGTATAACATACGCTCTAGTTATGGTCATTAGGTATATATAGCTGTAGATACAAGCTTGTATCTTTATGCTTTACCAATTGACTCATTTCTACCTCTTAACTAAAGTCTTTGCCTAAAGTTGTAACCTGAGCCAAGTCTAAGGCCATAACAGCTTGGGAGGAAGCAATATTGCATTCGGGGTGAACAGTGATGTTGGATGATATCTCTTATTAGTAAAAAATAGAGAAACATCAGTCATAGCATTCGGAGCATTATGTAGGCAAACTCTGTGAAAGGTAGAAGTTCAGACCAGTTGTCTTGCTAATAGTTATAATATACATGGAGATATTGCTTGAGAGTCTGATTTGTACATTTGTTTTGTCCATCACCTTCAGGGTAGTAGTCTGAAGTGAAGTGAAGTCGCATATTAAGAGCAGTGCTTAAGGAACAGAAGAAATTTGACATGAACTCTAAGTCTTTGTTAGAGGTGATATGGGAAGGAACACTGTGTTTGGAGAACACATGAAGAACAAACAGACATGTTAAGCCCACAGATGTAATGGTGTTATGAGCAGAGATAAAGATCACCTACTTGGTGAGCCAGTCGACTATGACCAAGATAGTGTCAAACCCAGAAGGTGACAGAAGTTTCTCGATGATGTCCATAGAAATGGAATTCCATGGTTGTTCAGGGATAGGAAGTTGTTTGAGAGATCTGTAAGACTTGTGACGTTGTGGCTTGGATTGTTATAGTATGCTGGGACACAAACATTTTTCTTGATTTTATATTTCTTTTTCTTTTTATTGACAATGAAGAGGCATGTGACTGCAGTCACATGACATATCACATGATGTGAGGTCATAGGCCTAGAGCAGACTAGAATAGACCAGATGGATAATATTAAAGAGCATGTCAACAGTATGTCAATATTATGGTGTATACATAGTGCACTTATAGATGACATATGGGCTTTAGGGTAGGGTAAATATTAAGTAGCATGGACCACATGTAAATTATATAAATAAGTAGCAATATAACAGGGACTTCTTATTGAGTTCTCTTGTGATCCCCACATGAATAGCCTACTAAGAGTTTTACTACTTTGTATGATTATTGGACTTTGTGTCTAGTGGTTGCCATAACATGGATCACATACAAGTGACACAGGACTTGCAGAATTGTTGTATATCAGTACAGAGGCTGGGCCAGAAATATCTATGGCAAACTAATTCCAGTGTTTTGTTTTGATCATAATGTCTGGCAAGGATGTAGTCATGATTATACTAGAGAACACATATGCAGAGATTACTAGTAGATGGTACATATATTCTGTTGTCAAGAAGGAGAAAACTGTTTGGGTCTGTAGACCACCAGTGTCAAGATCGAGAAAGTTGGACTTGGTTTATTTTTCTTTTCATTTTTTATTTTCTTTTCAATTTATTTTTCCATTTTCTATTTTTAGAACAACTAGGGTTAGGGTTGATCGGTCACGCTGTTACATCAGTCACCTGATGGTGTGGTCACAAGATAAATCACAAGACATGAGAGAATTTAGTAGAAGATTCAAGAACAAATGACGTCATACAACATGAACACCACATGTTGGCCTCATGGACTACACATGGTTCTTTAGGGTAGGGTGCACAGTACTCAGCATAGACCATCTGTAGGACTATATAAGGTAGACTAGTTTGTAGAAGAGTTTTCTATTGAGTTCTCTTGTATTTCTCTAATACAAGAGTTGTTCTTATTTTCAACTCTAAGGAATAAGTTCATAACAACCAGCCATCTGTGGAAATGTGTTTTAATGTAATTGGGTTACTAAGAAGAGCCAAAAGGATGTCTCGATATAAGATATCTAGATCCACAACTGTAGCTACATGGAGAGAAGGGAAAAGAAGGATAGTAGCTCATATAGAGGCCGCAAGTTGTTCTTGAGTGAAGATGGGTTTGAAGTTGTAAGGGTTGACTGTGGCATAGCCAGTATTCCTCCTTTTAGAATAGATGTCCCATTGTCTGGTGAGAGCATCTGGTTTTGTGCCAAGATAACCAGGACAGAACTTGATGACAAGGTTGAACTGAGAAAGATACTTGAACCACTGTGCTTGCCTCCAAGTCAACATCTTGGTAGTAGAGAAATACTCAAGGTTTTTATGATTCATAACAACGTTGATGGGATAGGCCGGATCTTCCAAATAGTGTTGCCAAATCTTGAAAGCTTCAAAGATAGTAAGCAATTTCTTGTTATGTATGTCATAATTATCATATGCAAGCCCACCCATCTGGAAATTACGTCCCCGCAGTAATATCATCTCTGAATTATACAAGCCCACCTTCTATAGTGGCCATCTTTCTTACAACATGTCTTATGGTGGTACTGTAACCATCTGGGTATTCTGTCTTCCACAGCAGAGATACTCCTATTCAACTCAGTCTTCCATAAC
>Ga0157364_1005991_pt1 | contig 12433 bp, 10 predicted proteins | sample AttsexASBM2_FD_111476 | JGI IMG/M metagenome (GOLD analysis project Ga0157364, IMG submission 111476) | Fungus gardens microbial communities from leaf cutter ant in Ribeirão Preto, State of São Paulo, Brazil - Atta sexdens ASBM2 | ecosystem: Host-associated > Fungi > Mycelium > Unclassified ...
GAGAATTTGGCTCGTAAACTGACATTTTCAATCGAGAATAACTTTATGATGTAGACACAAATCGACTAATGTTTCTATGGGGTTATGTTGACAGATGCCCAAGTTTATTGTATGACGTCTATGGTCTATTTATTTCGACCACCACTTACCGTTAAAGCCATTTATAGGAAAACGGCGGAAGCAAAGTTGTACACCTAATAACAATCGGAAAAAAAAACAAAAACATAATAAAATATATATTTCGCTCTCTAAGGCAAACGGATAACGTAAAAACAATTATCGTAACGTTCATAATTATAATGTATAATGGAAAAGAACGTATACGAATAACAGTTACTTGCAGTCAGTTATTAAAATGCTTATAATGTCAATTTTAGTAAAAAGAATGAATATCTTTTAATTATAAGTGAACGGAGAATGCAAATATGAATCTGATCCTGTAGAAAAATATATAAATGAAAATAGAGCGCAAGATTGAAATAATATAACTGGATATAAATTATAATATAACTAAATTATAGCGTTAGAAATCAATAGAAAAAAACGAGATAAACCATTAAAAACTAACATACAAACAATGTAATATTGTATATGAGATAACACTTAGCAAAATTAGTGAAGGTTAAAAATGCAAAAATTAATTTTTATAACTGAAAAATTTCTTTAACTGAAAAATTTTTTTAAATATAGTAACAGCTGAAGTAAATATGATATCTTTAATGTACTATATCTTAAGTCAAAAATTGAAATAAAAGGAGTTTCGGACACAAATAGTGCGTCAAACTTAGAAACAATGCGAAAAGAAATAAAAATATCTTGTCTCTTCCGAGACAAATGTTCCAAGACAAAATGGAATCACAAAAATGACATTTAAGGGAAGAAAGGAAAAGGATAGTTGGAAAATGGTGAGAGGAGGAAAACAAGAGGGAATAGAAATGTGAATGAAACCATGGAAGGAATAATAAAGACAAGAAGGAATTAAGAAGGAGAGAGAGATTGAATAATAGATAGATAGGAAGGTAAAGATTTTGTGTCATTTTGTCTATTTAAACCTTGTTTTTATCTTTTTATGTGTCCATTTCAGATATCAATCTCTTATTATATGAAGATTCACTATCCAATATCTTCACTTCATTCCATCTGAAATTGTGATTGTGATTTATACGGTGGTCAGAAATTATCGATGGAGAACTGGTTTTTATATTGATATTTGAAATATATTCTTGTACTCAATTTTCTTTTGGTCAACATAGCTAGCCTCGCAATTATCACATGAGATCTTATAGGCCATATTTTGATTAGAAAGCAATTTTAACTTTCCTCTCTTAATAAAACTTTTTAAGGTGATGGAAAATGCTAATTTACAATGAAACATGTTGGATATAGGTGAGAAACTTTTGGAGATAGATTTAAGATAAGGAACTATAAAAAATTCTTCTTTGTGTGTAGTACAGGGTGGGCCATTTAATAAATAAATTTGGAATTTAATTTGATTCTAAAAAAAAAACGCATGAATATTTGTCAAAGTTTATGGCTTTATTGGAAAGGTAGTACATTGCCATTAAACATGAAATACAATTTCATTCAAATGACTTCCACGGCTGGCTGCACAATACCTCATTCTATCAATCCAATTTTTCAGTACATTTTCCACTGTATGAGCGCGTATTTCATCGATGGCAACTTTGATTTCATGTTTTAATTCTTGAATCGTTTCTGGCTGGATGAGCGACACTCATCCTTGACGGATAAAAAATAATCTAGTTCCCATAAAAAATAGTCTAGCGGAGTCAAATCAGCTGCGAGGCGGCCAATTGACATCAGCATTTCGGCTGATTATGCAATTTTCGAAGACAGTGCAAAAGATCGATTGTAGCGTTGGTTGTGTGTTAAGGTGCACCGTCCTGTTGAAACCAAATGTCGTCTGTGTCCTCCTCTTCAAATTTGGGAAGCAAGAATTCGTTTAACATGATACGGTAGCGCTCGCAATTGACGGTAGCTCCTTGCTCATTTTCGAAGAAAAATGGCCCAATGATAGCGCCGGACCAAAAACCACATCAAACAGTCACTCGTTGTGGATGCATCGGCTTCTCCATGACGACGTGCGGACTCTGACTCCCAAATACGACAATTCTGCTTGTTCACATAGCCGAGGTGAAAATGAACTTCGTCAGAAAAGATAATTTTTCGGTAAAAATGCTCATCTTCAACCAAGCGTTGTTCAGCCCATTGGGCGAACCAAAAACGCATGGTCATGCGGCTTCAATTCTTGCACTAATTGAACTTTGTACGGCTTCATACCGAGGTCTTTCTTCAAAATTCTTCTCAAAGAAGTGAAATCATGTCATGAAAGTGAAGTCATGAAATGTTCAAGTTTTGAGAACGATGGCGAGTTGATGTTGATGGTTGTTCAAGCACACTCTGAGCAGTGTTTTCGGTTGACCTTACTGGACGAGCACGTGAACGAGTTGCTTTATCCAATAAGGATCCAGTTTGCCGAATTCGCTTTATAAATTGATCCACAAACTGTGTTGAAGGCATTTCTTTTCTATCAAATTTTCCACGTAAATTTCTTACAGTTTGAGTACTACTTTAGAAGTAAATTTTCAATATTTCTCAATTTTGTTCAAGCGACCCATTTCGTAAATGTCAAAAAAAAAAATTAAATTTCTGATACGTCATAAATGTTATTACGCCTTTCAAACTCAAAATAACCGGTAGTTGAAATTCCAAACGCTAGATGGTCCACCCTGTATGTTTATTATATATATGTGAAATTTTAATCGGTTATCAATTGTGGAAAAAATAAAAGAGAGAGAATAGCCATTATTGAGAAAAATTTGAATAGCTTCAACTAGATTGTTGAAACCGAGGATATGATAATAGAAATATTTTATCAACGAAACTGGATAATTATGCATCTTTTAGGATGATTGGAATGGAAATTCAGGAATTTTCCCGAAAATGTAGTTTTGTGATATGTATTGAAAATAATTCTTTTATTTCAATCAATAATTAATAATCAAAGTAGTGTCGAGAAAATTCAATCTATTGTCAATGCCAACCTCCATGGTAAATTGTAATCTTGTATGTAAAGAATTAAAAATAGTAAGAGTGTCGTCAATATTTTCAGATGGAAGTGAAAGAACAATATAATCGATATCTGTAGTAAAATAATGGATATACTTGTAAATGGACTTGAGATGGCAATTTCTTCCAAATCCTGCATTGCCATGTCAGCAATGATAGGAGATAATGCTGAATCCATTGAAGTACCAAAAACTTGTTTATAAAACTTATTATTAAAGATAAAGAAAATAGAATTCAAAACAAATTTATAATAAGAACAAGTTCCTCTTTCGAAATATTTGTTTGTGGATATATGAACTCATCTCTTCTTAATACTATTCAATGCCAAATCTACAGGAACATTAGTAAAAAGAAAGGCACATCCAATGAAGCTGATATATAATGAAGCTAATAAATAATATATAATTAGAATCAAAAGCCGTTTAAGTTTTCTTTAGATGGAAGCTGTCTTTAATATGGCTAGAAATTTGTGGTATTAATAATTATGTTGTGTAAAAAAAGAGAAAAATAGCACAAAAGGCTGTTTATAGATCATACAATAATTCTCAATGGATTATTAGCTTTTTATGAATTTTGGTCAATCCATAAAGAAACTCATTAAGAGTTATTGTATCATCTATAAACGCTCCATACGCTCTAGGATTACCATCCGAATATTCTTCGAATATTATTAATCTTTTATATGTCAATTCATCGATGAATCCACAGACCTTTCATCTCGTAAGAAGTACACGTAAGTGTGTCCTGTGTCAACTTTTTCGTAAGGTTTCTGTTAATAATAGAATAGGTGTCAACATCCGAAAGAATCTCCTCCATTTTTAATATATATAAATCTTTCAAGCGCAATAGTGATATTATCCTCTGCATTGGTAATAAGTAAATTAGAATGGTCAAATTTTTTAATAAGATGCAGCCATTCTTTCATTGAAACTAGGAGAAGGAAAATTATTATAAAATCTATTGAGAATAGGAATGGAGTTATTTCTAACAAAATTGACAATATTCTTTGGGCGACCAGTAATATCGTTTTCAATATGTTTAATGAATTCAACTAGGACTTTTTCTTTATTATCTTAATTGGTAGGAAGAAATTTTTCACCTAGTTGTAACAAGTATTGAACCTCAAGAGGAACATCGATACTGCTTAAATTGACAAACCAGTTGTCTTGTAACAGTTGTCTCTAAAGGAGAAGCTTCACTAAAATCTTTTGGATGGATGTAGATTCTTTCAGAATAGTCAGCCCTAATGTTGTGTGAGTCCTCATAAACAGTAGATTCTTATTATTGTAAGATATAACAGTAGATTCTTATTAAGAGTAGATTCTTATTATTGTTCAAATTGTTACAAAGATTATTTGAAACAGACATATGAGATCGGACTGATTCTTGAACAAGAAAAACTAGATTTTCTATTCACCAATCGATCTTCTTAGGTATTTTATTCTGTTCGAAAAAATAAGAACCATTAATATGATCTAAATATTTGAAAAATATTCATTACCTATGGAAGCTGGCAACAGGAATTGCATTAAAGATATTAAAAATACGAACTCTAGTTATATGCAAATGGGAATAGGCTTCTTTCAATTATAGTCGCATAATTGTCTTTACAAATTTTAATTGAATATTTTCGAGTTTATGAGCTACTATTGTAAAGTGAAAAATCTTTGATTTGACCTTAGTAAATTTGTATAAATGTGGAGGAACTAAATCTAATTTGAAACACGAATTTAAAAATTTTATGCGGACCCTAATATTTACACTTAATTTGAATTACATAATTCTTTAAGTAAATTGCAAGTATTAACACCAAAATTATTTCTGATAAAGGAAAAAATGAAAGGAAAATAAACGTGAATATAACGCATAATTTTGTCCGCGTGTATTAAATTATTTGATTAGTAATAAGGCTCATAAATTTTAAAAAACAAGGAAAAAAGAAGGCTAATGAGCTAAAAATTATTATATAAAAACAAAACAAGATAATATAGAATGTACATAAAACAATAAAGGAAACGAAAATGTTTTAAGTTAAAAATTTAATAAAGAATGCTAGACATTTCGATCGGATCATTCTCAATATTAAAATCATACGTAATCAATAATAGTCGGAAAAAAATTATCTGCATTTTAGATGAAAAAAAGTATCATTTTTATCTAGAATGATGTTTAGATAATTTAGTTTACATTTCACATTGCTGAAAATATTAAAATATTTGGCCAATATTAAAATATTTTCTTCTATGTAGTCATATTTGAAGAAAAATTTTCAGCTTCAGGAAGAGAGTGGATGCATTCAATAGCATATATAACAATTCACATGCACTCAAATGATCTTTTTATTCCTGCACTTTTTATTCCTAGAAATTTCTTTCTCTCTCCAAATATATATCTATCAAACATATACCTATCTCATTCAAAATACAGTAGCATTTGATATTTGTTTTAATGAAATTATAAATGTAAATTTCCTGTAATTATTGTTACACGATGGAATTCGCAATATGATGCAATTAAAAAAATTCTTTTATATAAGTGAAGCTTAACATCTTTTTTGAAAAATTGAAGATTTAAAAGTTGAGACCAAATAAAATCGAATTTTTAAAAGAATTTAATATAATCATGTCTTCCTTGGCAACAAGCCTCGATCAAAGTTATAAAGGGAAAAGTGATTTTCTAGGTTTAGTAGCACTCACACTTATTATATTAAAAGAAAAGCGAAATTCATACATTTATCATTTTGTAAACCACTGGTAATTGGAATGGTATTTAGCTTAAAAAAACAATTAAAACATATTTATGATTTTAATTTGTTTGAAAGTAAGCAATTTATCTTGGCTGCTATTTTTTTGTCGAGATTTAAATTAAAGTGAATGCCAGAATCATATATGGAAAAGTGCAAAGAACTATTTCTGCAAGAACTTCGTAATATATATTCTTAAAATTTAATTACTTCCAAAAATAAATCGTTTTCTAGTAGTGGAGAAGATTTTTTTCCGTATATAGATAAAAAAAACGGAATTTTTAATTTGATACAATCAGACATGAGTAGCAATATAAAAAATATTTTCATATTTGGAATCAAAGAATCTAAATTCTCTTGATTATCCAAATGTAAAAAAAAAGTTTTTTAAGTTTAACACATTTTTATCATCATCAGCAGTGTGTCTTCTCATTCTGGACAACATATGTATGTATCTCGACAAAATCGTTTGTCCGATGATATGTTCGAAAAATTATTATTTTTATGCAATAAAAATTTGCGAATAAATGTGTAAACGTCAAACTAGCTCGATTGTGATTGATTAACCAATCAATAGTTAACAATGGTTATGACATCTTTGCGACCATGCAACTAATATAGATTAAAATTGTTGTATAGAATTTTTATGATTCTTTATTGTAATTTTTCATTATTTCTTTGAAAATTATAAGAGACAAAATAAATAATGAGTTATTAAATATCAAATTATTAAATTTAATATTTTTAAATTATTTTAAGAAGAAACTGATACCTTAATTTATAAACGAATAAATTGTAATCTTAAAAGTAAAAAAATTATCTGAAATTTTTCAGATTAATTCATCTATATTAATTCATCTAGATTAATTTAAATGTAATCATCTTTATCTTATCTAAGATATAATAAATTTTCAAGTTTTCATCTCATCTTTATCTAGCTAATTTTAAAATCATCTATGCATAACATTGTTCGTATATAATTAATCATATATCTGAAATATTTTATTTCCATTTAGATAATAAATGTAGTTCTTATTTAATACAGTAAGTCCAACAGATTTTTTTGATTTATCTTTGTTATCGCATAAGGTTAATGTTTTAAAAAAATGAACAGATGAGACTAGTTAACCATAACATGAGACTATATGGCTAATTTAGTAACGACTCTAATAGTACCTACTCTTAAACTCCTTAGAATGAAATGTCACTATAAAAGAGTGAAAATACAGTTAGTTTTGAAAAAGAGTGAAAATGTTTCACTTCTTAAAAAAGAATGGCAATATTTCATTCCTCTAAAGAGATTTACCTCAGTAGTAATTGTTATAAATTTGGTTCCTTCATGTCCAATCTCGATAAAACTAGGCAAATTGATAAAAATCCTATAGTTCTCAATCGTTTTTTATCAACTTTTTTTCCGCTCGCACTCTGTTCCATATATAGCTGTATTTTCACTCTCTTTGAAATTTCATTCAAAAGAATTTGGAGAGTATTTTTTTTTATTTTAAATGCATCTACAATAATTTTTATTTTAATGAATTTTAATAATAAAAATATGCAATAATAGTTAAATTACATGTACAAAAAAATTTTCATGCATGAAATATATATAAATATGTATAAACATACATAATATAAGAAATTATATATGTTTATGATCATTTATATTTAACATTTATAAATATTCATAAACATATATAATTATATATATAATTATATATAATTGTATATGAAATATGTTCATATGTCCTCCTTTCTTTTGTAAAATTTTTTAAGTGTAATAGAAATAATAATATTGCATTCTCTCTTTAACCCATTGTTTTCTCTCTCCTACCCATTGTAGGATACAGTTCTCTCTCTTCCATCCGTTGCAATCCTATATTTATTATTTGTGCTCTCTCTTCCTCCTGTTCCGCTCTCTTTTCTTTTTTCTTTCACACAATTTTATTAAATAGATAATTGTTTTTCTTACGATTTTTTAATAATATGACACCGCAATAATTTTAATTCAGCAACTGATAATATTTAGTAATAATACAAATAATATTTAGTAATACAAATGGCCAAACGTTTCTAATTATCGAATCATTATTAAAATGTTATTGAGTAACTATCGAACACTTATTAAATCATATACATACTACCGAACAATTATCATTATTGATAGATTCTTAATTATAGGGATAGGGGAAAGAAATTAAAATGCATTTAAAAAATCTCATACTTTATTTTTTAAACTTGATATATTTTTTTCTGGCGTTGCGACTACCAATTGTATATTTTAAATACATTCTATAACGCACAATGCTTAACATGTTTTCCACACCGTATAGTATTATTAAGATCTAAATTATATAAAGAATCTATAGCTTCATAATCAGCATCCAGAGTCTCAATTGTCGAGTCGTCGCTATCGAGTATACCAGCCAGCCATTCGCGTTTTACGTTCTTTAATGTATATAAAAGCCTTATTGTTATCATTCTCTTGCGCAATTACAGCCATTGTATCAGGCTTTCGCCATGTTGTACGAGATCATCCCGCCTTCCCATTGCAATCCATGGTGATAAGCACTCAGCCAGGAAGTGCAATACTTTTCTGACTTTGTCAAGAAGTTCCATGGCACGGGACACATAAAAATATAATGAGAGAGAATAGCTCCTTTTCTCAACACCGTCACTTCTTTCACGACAAACTTTTTTCCAACGATAAATTCTTGCAAATCCACAAATGTTGGTATAGTCATGGTAATACAAAGGATCTTGGATTTTATCTCATATATTAAAAAGAGGGGGAGGATATTTTTTTGGTGATAGTAATTTACGTAATCATGCGTACTACATTTGCTATATTCAATGCGGTCATGTATGATAAGGGCTATATTCAACGCGGTCATGTATGATAAGGCAATAGGCGGTTGTATTCGCGGGTATATTCTCTTTGAATTTAAATTTTAATCGTACATCCATGGTGCCATTCTTGAGGGACTCGTTTTGTCGCGAGCAGTCAATGGTTATTAGAATAAAATCTTTCAAAAAGGAATGTAATTGGAATGATGGTTCATTTCTTTCATGAGGGATTTGATAGTAAATATATATCATACAAAAGACATAAATATATATCATACAAAATAGCGGCTTTGCATTTGTCAAAGTCTAAATTCAGATTATCGCATCGTATAGATAAAATTCAGAATTTAAATAAAGTTGGTTAATTTACAAGTGTTGAAGTAAGTTTTTACATGCTGTCATGATATTTTTTTTATCAGTCTGTAGACCAAAGATAATGTATCGCAGTTTTTTCAGCTGAGTCGCAGTTTTGATGGTCCAAGAATTCGTTGTACTTAGCAATAGGGGGTACTCATACAAATCCCACGAACAGAAACTTATACTCAGATAACTCCGCTCTCTCAAGCGCGCAGCATAGATAGTTTATTAACATCGTTCAACGCAACGTGAGACATTCGCCATTGTACTTTGAATAATTCAAGCGTCAGTTCTAAATCTTCCACTATGTAATTATTACCGTTGTGCACTCATATCAAAATTAATTTGTGACAAGCGTTAATTACACACATTTGTAATCCGCAAAAGCCGAACAATATGCTGAGCGGCACACAAAAATTAAAAAATATCCATCGTCTGTCATTAGGCTTTTCGCGATATTACTAGAGTTGATAAATCCAGCATTATGCGATTTCATTAGAAAACATTGCATAACTTATCATAAGACTTATCATAATTAAATAAAAAGTTTATCAATGCTCAGTAAACTAAATTGAAATTATACGTTAAAGGGCTCAGAGCACAAGCAAGATGTACTTCGTTAATATTGTGAATTACAAAAAAATTATATTTAACAAAACAATATACGTTTCGACATCAGGTCATTTTCAATTAAAACTACTGTTCATATTAAAATAATGACATAAACATTCCAGAAATTATCATCTAATGCATTACATATAAAAACCTCAATATTTACGAAATAAACTGTGTAATTCGACAATCTTAATATGGCCGCAAGAAGTAATGGATTCTTCCCTTACATATGTCCATGGTATCAATTCAGGAATGCATCTTATCGTATCGGGTGAAGTAGTTACATTTATATGTATTCATAGTTATATTTATATGTATTCATGATATATTTTGATACATTATGTAATCTAAAATGGCATTGGACTATAACGAAAAGTGCTACTGCTATGATCGTATATACTGTGAGTAAAATCTTTTACGTCACATATAATATATTACAAATATATTATAAATTAATAATATATTACAAATTTTTACCACTGACAGTGTGACTTAGAATTGCAATCATATTTCAGATTCTGTCTAAATGCTCACACACATGTGAGCAAACCGAGTAGATGGAAACGTACTGACAGCACTCACAGCGCTTGAGAGCCTAAGTCTCCAGAGAGCGTAAGCGGATGGTACAAAATTTATTTTATCGACCTCGAGCAAATTCCATCCTCTTAAATAAATAACAAAGCTAGTACTACTTGAGTTTTACTTTTTAATTTGAATTTAACTTGGTTATTTAAGACTGTAGCATTGAGTTTTAATTTTTAATTTGCTACAATAGTTTTTTTCCGAGAAGTAATAATTTTGACAGAGAATTAAAGTTGCCATAACTTGGGTTAAAATAAGAAAAATTTCAATTATAATAACTCAAATAGTCTTTTGAAATAAAAGAATGCTAGCAGCACGCATATTTCCTGGGAATGGAAGTAACTTACTTGTAAATTTACACAGTCAGAAGTTATTTTTTTTTGGTAACGCCTTGGTAACTAGTGGAAATATTTTTATGCCAAAGTACGCCAAAAAGTAAGCATTTCTATTTCTACGACTGTGGCGTAGAATCGTGTTGTTAAACATAGAAATAACTATGCCAAAGCTACGCGAAAGAATGTAAAATAGATAATAAACATATATTTTTGGTACAGAATGTACGTCAAAGTACGCGCAACTATTATAATAATACAAAAAAAAGTACCTTGTGCTAAAGTGGAGACCCAGCTATTTTTATGTATTTTGAATCGCTGAATATGAATATGAATAGAACCGTCTGAAGTAAATTTTCTATCTAGAGGGAAAAAAATGATCCATTTTTTTCCCATTTTTGATCCATTTTTTTCACTCTAGATTGAAAATTACCTTGGATGGTAATTGTTTCGTATTCAGCGACTCAAAATACATAAAAGAATATCTGGATCTTTACCTTAGCATAAGGTACTTTTTTCTTGTGGGGCTGTGTAATCATTACTTCTTAAACGCGTTTCTATGCCGAATTATGCCAAACTAATTTTTATTTTTTCGTAGTGTTTCAAGAAAGTATGTCATTCTACGCTTTTTTGCGTGGACTTTTTTTTGGACACTCTACAGTCTGACAGTGGGCACAGAAATAACTGCTAAACTACGCGTTTTTATGTGAAAAATATAAAATAGTGTACTTGGACCTAGTTAGAGATAGAAAGTACACTAAAGTAATGCACACGCAACTAATACTCATTACATCCTGAATTATGCGTTTCTATACCGAACTGCGCCAAACTAATTTTTATTCTTTCGTAGAAAGTATGCCATTCTATGCTTTTTTTTGCGGGATTATATTCTACAGTATGAGTTGGGCACAGAAATAACTATGTTAAACTACGCGTTTTTAAAAATGTAAAATGGCATGTTTAGACCTAGTTAGGCACAAAAAGTACACCGTAGAAATTTACTTTAAAAAAATTTAATTTAATTCTAGAAATTTAATTTAATTCTACGTAATTTAAAAATTACATAGAAATGTAATTTTTAGTGTAAAAATAAAAATAAGAGAAACAACCTCCAATGATTTTAATCTTGACAAATATTATCCAGACCATGATCCTGAACAACATTCAAGAGTTTTTAGTTAATCGGACACTTTACCTTGGATAATGCTTAATGCCGGCGGTGCTGTAACTTGCCTTATAACTCGAAAAGTATTTCATGAAAATAACTTTAAATGAAATTTAATTATAGTGATTTGGAAAGCTCTCGAGATAAGTTACAAGAATGTGCAATGAAATATATGGGATTTCATTTAAGAAATTGATGATGATCTTTATATGTAACCTTCAAACAATTTTCCAAGGTCAAACCAGTAGCATTATCTTTGTCTCCCTTCAAACCATATAACTTTTGAAACATTTTTCTTTAAAATGCACTGTTCAAGATATATTTTAATGCGTCAATTAAAATAATACACTCTGTATATACAATATGTATATACAATATGTATATATATCAAGAGTATAAAATAATTTCTGAAATACTTAGCTGTCAAGTGCCGCAGCGCTTTTATAGCTGAGAAATATATCATTATTTCAGGATAATATATCATTTTATACTTTTAGGTGATGTATTGAACGTATATATATATATATATATATCTCAGTTTGCCACATAATTTACAGGTCGAAATTAAGAAATTATGTTTTTAAGATATTAGGTGTACAAAAAAGTTCTGAGCTTTAGATTTGATACAACCGAAATAACAATTTAAATTTTATATATCTTCCCGCCTTTTTGTGGTTTTAAAGCGTTAACATTTGGCCTTCTAAA
>Ga0157364_1005992_pt1 | contig 12431 bp, 7 predicted proteins | sample AttsexASBM2_FD_111476 | JGI IMG/M metagenome (GOLD analysis project Ga0157364, IMG submission 111476) | Fungus gardens microbial communities from leaf cutter ant in Ribeirão Preto, State of São Paulo, Brazil - Atta sexdens ASBM2 | ecosystem: Host-associated > Fungi > Mycelium > Unclassified ...
AAACTGAAAAGGAGCTTGCAGAACAGCTTGGCGTTACGCAGCAAGCCATTTCCGTACGATTACATACGAATAAAGATTGAATTTTACAAAAAAAAGCTCAGAACTTTTTTTGTACACCTAATATATGGGATTGAGAACACAATCACTTGTTAATTGGAATTAAAGAGCTAACTTAAAAAAGATGTTTGTCCGGAGAAATCGGAAAAAGCCCGACACGAAGAAGAGATAAGTAAGAGGTGGCTTCTTCCGCAAAAAATGCTTTCTTGTCACTAGGCGTTAACGTGTGTTTTTTTTAACATTTCCGCCTGCCTTCGTTAATAAATATTAACAAATGAATTAAATACAGGAAACAGGAACAGGCAGAGGACAGAGTTTGACAATAGGTCGTTTCAGAGTTGAAGTTTGAGTACGAAGTTGAGTAGTTACAACACGCACTTTTCTATCTTTGCCTGGATGAGTAGTGATGACTCGATCTAATGGCTTCTTGGAAGGAGAATATCGTGCAACAATAATCAACAACTAGAACAAGAATTTCTTCTCGCAGAGAAGATGTTTCTTTATCCATTTACAGATAACAAGACAACGTTGTAAGAATAAGACCAAAAACAATCTAACATTTGCTTAGTGAGTTGCCACCGCGAAAGATGTGAGATTTTATTGTTTCGAATGAAGGTTCAGATCATATAATTGTCAATGTATTTCAATGAGAAAGTGCGTAGTCAATGAGAAAGTCAATGAAAAAACGTTTGTCCGGAGACGAGATCAGAAAAAGCCCGGCACGGAGAAAAGACAAGTGAGAGGTGCTTTCTTCCGCAAAAAATGCTTTCTTGTCATTAGATATTAATGCGCGGTTTTTTTTTTTATAACATCAAAGATAACATGAGATAATACGAAAGTATGAGTTAAGTTATAAGAGACACAGAAGCCTGAAATATGTCAAATATGAAATAGATAAGAGCACTCGATAAGAATTAATTCTGACTTCTTAGCAAGGATGAGTTATAGTGTGCTCAACTAAGCAAATTATTACAATGAATATGTAGACGCCAATGGGATTGTTATAATGAGTAGATTCACATTGATCTTAGTTTAATTTGAGATTGACTTAGTTTAATTTGAGAGCAAACAATCGAGCAAACAACAGAGCAAACATTAACGAATACGCATTATGACATTGCAATGAAAGGCAATAAAATTAGTCTCATCAAGCTCACAAAATGTTCTACTATTTGAGCGCTCGCAGCCTTAGATTTCGGCAATTATCTAGCATCGCAATACAGAATCTGAATGTTCTGTGTAACTCGTAACCAAGGTTAGGATGACTTGTCTCTAATAGTAATAGTTAATGCAAGCAATGTCAGTGCAAGTAAGAATCTAATGATCAATGTAAAACAATGTTACTCTTTAGTCATTCCAGAAGCGTCTTTGGATATCGTCTTATACAAGACTTACCGAATGATGAAATAGAATAAATTTACTTTGAGTGTACTCATCCATATTAAAGAATTTGCCCTGAGATCTCGTATTCACGTGTACCTTCCAGAATAATCGGTAACTAGTCTGGCTTAGCCGATAACACGCAAAGGTTACGTACAGGCAAAAGCACGCCATTAATGACGTCCTGCGCAAGCAGGCCGGTATATTCTCGAATCCCATCTTGATTGGCTAGCTGTTAATTTCAATGCCGTAGACACAATAAATATGATTCCTGGGTGAAATGACCCTCATCGAGTTCACAGTAAAAATAACAAGGTGAAGCATTGCGCATAATAGCGACAGCGTGAAGTAATAAATCAGAGCGTGGTATCATTTGCAGGCGCGCATTTTAAAATCTGAATGGGTTATAGAAAATAAGTTAATATCCGAAAGAAATGAAATAAAAAATATGAATACATTTCTTTTCTGATATCGCAAATTGTGAATAAAAATAATTTTTTTTAATATGTAATAATAGACTTAAGATAAAAAAGTGATGAAAAAAAGTATAAGAAAATGTAAAAATCAATAAAAATATATTTTCTCTTTCAGTCGTTTTTTTTTAAATTATGACTAAAAAGTAACAAAATAAAAGAATTTCAGCGCTTAACATAATACAAATAAAATTATTTAAAACATATATTCAAATATAAGTTTTGTTACTCAAATGACGAATTTTTTTATATTTCTTGTGAACAATATTGTTATTTGTAATTCTAAGATTTAAATTTTTTAGTCTTATATACGTTCGTGTTCAAACGAGGCATGACTTTTTTTGGAAAAGCATTTATTTCAACGAGGACTACGTCTATAAGTTTGTCAAAGACGTGTGATTCCCTTGACAAATCATTATCATGAAGATCAGTAAACGCAATGTTCATTTTTTCCAATTTCTATAAATTCGTTTGTAGGATGTATACATCCTCCTTTGATAAGCGACAGCTAATCGTTGCTAGGTTGAACCAATCTTGTTGGATCCCCAAAATCTGGGTGCGTATGTCAATATCTGTATGACGTAATCAAATATAAATCAGACGATCTCATTTTCTACAATATCTTTGGACATTTCTTGTTCAAAATTCTCCAATAACTGCAGCTCGTCACTCGTTGCTTGATAGTTTTTCATAACTATTATAAAAAGAGCAAAAATAAAAACTGTAAAAAATGTATACACACATTAATATTTTCAATATAATTATTATTATTATTAGTCACTTTGGCTTTATAATATTGTATTTATACACTTATATGCATACAGTGCTTATATATTACAAACATGCAATAAGTATATTTTAGCAATATATGCAATAATTTCATCAGCTATATAATTTTTCTAATCATAATAATATACAATTTCAGATATATAATTCAGCCGTTTTACAGAACTAATAATTAATCGGTAAGCATTTAAAAGTAGTAACTTAAAATTAATTAAATCACCTAGATCATCACTCTCTTCATTTACATGATTATTTATTTCTGATTATTTATTTCTGTTATTTCAGACGAATGTAATTTTTCGGAATTATATATCAATGCAGCTTCCAGACTATCCTTATCTACATTATCATCTTCGAAACATTCGCTTGTACATAATTCATTCGTATGCACATCATTTAAATCCACGAAAGAATGCGTATCTAGATTATCTTCAATTTTGTGCAATGGATAAAATCCCACATCTAAATGTTTCCCGAGGATGTAGGATTTTAATCTGTATTGAATTCCGACAGATGTTGGATGATCATGACCGACTCCCATTACTCTAATGTATTGTACGAAAAGAAATTTTTGAGTGCATCTTGACACAGTCGTCTGGTGATAATATATTCAGCTTGAAGTTATCGGAAGAATATATTTCTTTTATGTATTTCAAGAATTCTTTTAAAGAAGAAATCATCAGCAATACACTTTTTTAAAAAGGAAGCAGATAACTTTTTTGCTTTACTCTCAAATTCAAAACAAATCGACTCATTTTATCCAAAATTTCATTTTTGTTCTTTAAGTCGACTCCGTAGGCTTAACAAGTACTGTATCGACCATATTTTCCTTGGCTTACACACATCAAACCAATCATTTATTAATAATAGAATTGTTGACAGTTCATCCCATGTTTGATCTTCACAGAAAAAACCATGTTCGCCGCAATATTTAATTGCTAATGTATTCCGAGAAAACTTGGACTGCCAATTTTACTGATTACCGCTGCTGATTTCAAACATTAAGTTGTTTTTGTATCAAATTAAATGCAATTTTTAAATCACAAGAATTGAGAGTCAAAAGTTCCTCCAGCAATCGTTTTGTGTATAATTGACCATGGATTTCAAAGCCCGATACAAAAAAATTGTTTCGTAATAATTTGATTAAATATAGCATGTCTGCAAAAATCTTTAAGATGTGATTCTGGATGTTGAAAGAAATATTTTGTCGATTCCAGTTTGTCGGATAATCGATAATCGATACTTAACTCTGACCACAGTCCCATGTTTTTCGGTTTTCCTAAATCACTGGTTATTGCGACTACTGTATAATTTATTTTATATAGTGCTGATATTATTTGAAATAATATTTCTTTTGTCATTAGTTATGAAAATTCCAATTTATGGTAGGCTGCTTCTACTTAGAGAAAAGGCCTCCTGACCATGATACTTGGTAAGTTTTGTGTGAGTTTAAATTCGTTACTCTCTTCATTCCATTCTAATTTGATACGTACAATTCATCGAAGCATAGAACGGCAATCTTATCAGCAGCGATTAAACGTTCTCCCTTTGGGTGCATTATCTTTAAAACATCCTTTAACAATCCGGATCTCGTATCGAATGATACAGCCCATTTTCGCAATGTGGATTCGCAAAGCAATGACATTTATTTCACTTCTCGCAAGTATTTGTATGTTCTACCATTCAATGATCGGAGAGCAATTGCAGAAGATATATCCTCGGCTGACCAAGTAATTTTTTTTCCTTTTCCTGAAAATAGTTTTGTTACTTGTTTGGTGTAAATACAGAATTTAATATTGTTGCACATCTTCTACTTCTCTATTCTTTTCTATATCTTGTAAATTCCTCTTTTCATGATTTCTAAATCCTTGGATTTTATTTCTAATAACTGCTGCAGCTGCCCACATTTGGATTCTATTTGTTTCATTTTTTCCTGTGATTGGTTCAGACGCTTCAATTTTTCAATTTCTGTTTCTGATTCATTTCTGTAATATATTAAATTGCATTAGAACAACACATTAATTTTTCAGATTTATTCATTTTTAAGAATTTCGTTTAATTTGTTGAATTTTCAATGAATTTTTTTATTTTGATTAATTATTAAATTTATTTTATTTATATTAATTTATTTTAATGCATACAATTGTAATGAAAAATCGATTTTAATGAAATAATAAAAAGCATTAAAGCACTAGTATTTTCAATGCAATGATAATTTTGCAAATAAAATATATTTGCACTTATGAATGTTATTGAATTATGCCTGATACTGTTCCGACTGTGATTCTTCTTGCACATGCTGTAGACAGAAAATTATCAGGAAATTCTGCTCATTAAAAATGGTAGGAACATTTTTCAAATGAGCAACAAATTCTTCGTACATTGAAACAGTATAACTGTAATATATAAAAAAGTAATATATATTAAAAAAGCTAATTCAACTAAAAAAAAATTTCTCATTCGTAACAATATATTATTTTCAGGTTAAGAATTCTTTTAAGAGCCTTATAAGAATTCAAAGAAACTTTTTTCTTAATATTTCATTGTGGAATAAATGTATATAATCAGTATTTCTTATATATACATAAATAATTTTTTTTTAACATAGTTGTAAGATTTGTTATGTACATTTAACTACAATATCATAAATATATTCTTTTTAGAAAATATTATTGCATTAAAATCTATCAATATTTCTTCTTCAATTCTTCTATTTTATTACTAGATCTTTTGACTTTATTTCTTTGATTTCGTTGTACTGTGTACATTCAACAAAGTTGGAATTGAACTAATTTTCAATCGAACAATAATTCTCAACACTTTTATTTCAAGGCTTCGTCCATCTTTCCTTCAAGCAGTCGGGTGAAAAATGATGTTGACATATTTTTGCTAAAAACATACAAGTTCCATACATATAAAAACTTTTATAAACAACTGTTACTCTTATAATATGATTTCATTTGCAAATGACCTCTGATTTGCATTTTATAATAGTTTTTTAAACAATATATACATTTTTAAAAGAATCATATTTCATATTCAATTCCTCTTCTCTTCGATTGATAACTTACAGCTATACTTTTTTTAAGATTTGATTCTTTGGGAACCAAAAAATTTTGTATTTTTGGCTTTTGACATTCCACTCGATCTTATTTTGCACACTGCTGCATGACGCTGAATGACGCTATAACGCTACTTGATAGACAAGGATAGATTAAAAGTAGCTATCTTCATTTCGTGTATGACCGCAAGCTGATTGGCTCACATGACATGAATGACTGCGCATCCTTGGAATGCTTCATCTTGTTATTTTCACCATGACCGGACCTCTAAGCGTTTATGTAATAAAGCAACAATTTATGCAACAATTTAAACAGCTTTAGCAAACGTTTTTCTTTGCAAACACATACAAGCTTCTGAGCAACAGCGCAGGCCATGCAAACCAGCAGAGGTCGAGAGAGGGAGAAAATCCCTGTAGCAACGACCGCGTCACCGTGTACGTGCAGCATCACAAGAGAGAAAACAGCGTCAACGCTATTAATATGCATTAATATGTATCTACGCGTACACTCGTATTGTCATTTCGAATTTGCATGCAAATTTTTAACAGCAGATGAGGATTATATTAAAGAGAAACATAACAATTATATATTATCAAAAAGTTATACGCCTCAGTATTGAAATGACTGGATCACGGATTTCTTCCTTTATAGACGTAAGGATGAGTACATCCCCCAGTCTGAGGGATTTTCATAGCGTTGTGGAGGGGAATAAGATTTAAATAGAGATTGGGGCAACGTGATACTGCATCAGTCAAGATAGATTCATTTTTCAGTGATCTCCAACACTATGGATTCATACATTCAACATGTCGAGCAAGTTTTTCATTTATATTTGTTTGTGAAAAATTTTTCTTTGTAGATGGCTCATTCGTTTGTACTTCTCCAATGCGCGTCTTTTCGTATAATTTTGAGATTATTGGCATTGACATCGACAGCGTACAAATTTCTAAAGATTGGAATCACAGTAGGATGTATTTCCTGCGTAGAAATTACCATTAGTGACACTTGAGGCAATCGCATCGTCCTGCCTTATGTGAATGCTATTCATTGAAAAATGGATATCGAGCGATTGGTGCAATTGACATCGTTAATGATTCAGGAATTTCAGATTGAATTTGTCAAAATACACGACAATGTGAAATTATCATTATGTGAAAGTGTTTATAGATGAAATCATCGACCGTGCTCTTCATGCTTGGACTTGCAACAATGTGTTGAACATGTATATTATGAACTATACCACGAATAATGTGAGCGAAAATTTAAATATTTTATGACTCATTTATGTCAAAACCGTATATCAAATAACAAATGCGATGCTATAGATATTTGGCGTAAGATTTACGATAAAAATTCATATATATAAAATGCGAATTGATAGTGTACGCTGTAGATAATATTGTACATATAATGCATTACATAAAAAATAAATGTCTAAAATAAAAATATCTCTGTGTCTGCAATTAATCGTTTATTCTTCGCGACATCGTGTAATACGCACGTCATCACGCATGACCGTACCATCACGCTCTCTAAAATATATTATAATAATAATAATAATAATAATAATAATAATAATAATAATAATAATAATAATAATAATTCGGAATAAAAAATATTTCTGCACGAATAATCGCTGAAGAGAAGATTACGTAAGAAGAAGATGGCGACGCATAAGAAACGTAAGTATAAATGATAAGTATAAAATAGTAAGTATGGCGCGGTGGTAACTGCGCCCAGAGGCGGTAGACCGCATGGTCCGATGGATCGCGTCCCGGCGACCATTAACCCCGCGTGACGTCATTACCGCGGATCCGGCAACGCAAGTTTTCGCACCCCATCCCCCGCTACGTAATTTTCCCGCATCCGCGACATTATCTTCCCCTGCTCCACAACTTCACTCACTGTCACATCATTCCCTTGCGCAGTCACCTTCTCTGACATCATCATCCTCCCCCTTCCCCGCGACATCATCCCCCTCGCCTACATGTCATGCACTATGAAGTTATCTCTCTCTCCCGTGACGTCACTCCCTCGCCTAATGACGTCACCCCTCTTCCCTCCCGTGGATCCCATCCCCATCGCCCCTTCTCTCCCCTCGGAGCTTCCAAATTAGAAACGGTCTTACAACTCTATATCTTATGTCCCCCCTCAAAACCAACTTTTGTCTGAAACATTTTTTTCTAAGATCAAAAATAAAAAAGTTATTTGGAGTGAGACCCCAAATGGGACATCCTGTATACGAATATGTTAATATGTATAATATGTATAATATATAACAAATTTAAACAGTGTCTGTGTTTTGATATGCACTGCCAGTATGAAAATCTACAATACGTAATATTAACTATAAATTTTTGAAAATTTATAATTTACGTATAATTATTATGTATAATTATAGATTTTCAATACTGACAGTAGATATTACACGGTCAATATAACCTAAATTATGTCTAAAAATTGAATATTCAGGATCATATCCTGGATAAAATTCGTTAAGATTATTGGAAATTGTTTCTCTTATTTTCATTTTTGCATTGCAAATTCATTTTTATATAAAAATGAAAATAAGAGAAACAATCTCTACAGTTTAAATTAAAGCTTGAACATTCTTCTTGATGACCATAGAGATCAAATTTGAGTTATACAAAATGTAATATAAAATAGCGGACTTTGACGACGGACATCGAAAAATAGTTTTAAAAATTTTTTCTTTAAATTATTGCATTGCTCAGGGGAATCGGCCGCATGACAAAAGTGTATGAATTTTTAAACTCATTGATTTTTAAACAAATCCATATTTGAAACATTTTTCTACGATTTTTTTAATGAAATTACACCGTTTTAAAAAAAGTGTTACAGAACAACTTTTCTTGTCTGATTCATTAAAAAGAGAGGTATTATGATTACTTTCATCGTAGAATTGCACATCAGAATAAGAATTGGATTCCGTACAAATCATGCAAATCTTGTGTGGAAACCTTAAGATCATGATATGATTCATATATTGATAAACTAAAATATTTCCATTTCAATATATGATCTGGCAAGAACCAAAGAGTCATGATGAGTGCTATTTCTGCTTATGCAATGTATTTGATTATAATAGTACGAATAAAGATTTTATAAAGTATCCAGATATACCATCCATAACAAAGCCGACTCCAAGATCCTTCATGAATCCATTACCTGTTCCTCCAAAGACGGGAACATCTCAGGAAAAAAATTTTCAATATGAGGAACAAGCTGTTAATGAGGATGACAATGTTATATATGATTTAGAGACGATTCCGCGGTTGTATGATCAAAGTACATTGGACGATTTAGTCAGGAATTTAGATCGAAAGAAAAAGCTGAACTTTTAGGTCCTAGGTTGAAAGAGTGTAATCTTCTTCTTCCAAAAACACGCTTTTCATGGCATGGGTCTCGCGAAAAAGTTTTCACGGTTTTTCAAACGAAAAGGATTCTTTAATATTTTGTAACGATATCTCGGGTTTGTTAGATGAATACGGAATTAAGTTTAACAGTGCGAATTGGAGATGTTTCATAGATTCCTCGAAAAGAAGCTTGAAAGGTGTGCTTTTACATAATGGTAATAGGTATGCGTCTATTCCCATTGTTTATTCGGTGTCTGAAGGAGTCGTACACCAACATAAATTTGATTTTTCAGTGAATATGATATGATGAACTTAAATGAAAAGTTTGTGGTGATTTAAAAGCTATTGGAATTCTTGGACAACAAACAGGAGGTAGGTAGGAGGTAAGTAGGATAAAATCCATTTTTTTCGATAGGGGGGGGGGGTATTTCACCTCCTAAACCTTGAGATATGCTGATAAAAAAAATATAAGTCTAATATTTTTTTATACTCTCAATATATTCAAAGCCCATCAAAATCAGTGAGGAACGGCTCCAATGGTTAAAGATTAGGCTCCTACGATGTTCAATTTATCAAATTTCGAATTGGTATATCTCTAGAAAAAAAATCTTTGAAATGAATTTTGAAGGAACCGTATAGTAGTAAATGATTGATTGTTGATGGATTAGACGACAAAAACTTTTCAATTTTTAATTGAATTTCAAATATGACCGAAAATGGCTTTTTTGGCAGTTTTGGGTTAAGATATCTCGAAATCTTAACATGATAGAGCAATTCTGAAGTTGGATTCGAATTCAACACAGAAAATTAAGAAAACATTGTTAAATTCCAATCAACTTTCAACACCTCCAATTTTAAAGGCTAAAGATGTAATAATAAAAAATAATCGTGTTTTGTAAACGTACATTGTATGGAATGATATAAATCATAAAAACAAGAAAAATATAAATATTTACTGCATTGTGAACATCTTACAAATGAATTTTTGTTGCAGATGCTAACTTTTTCTAATTTCTGGCGGAAAACAGATTTGATTGATATTATGGATAGTTAATAATTTCTTTTAGGAATCAATTTTAATGAGAACCAAATTTGTCATTCTAAAATGAAATTCATTCTAAAATTCATTCACAAAATGTTCACAATAAATATTCATGTTTTTCTTGTTCTTATGATTTATATCATCCCGTACAATATACGTCTACAAAACACAATTAGTTTTTTTATTATTATTAATAAATCGATTAATGCTAATCAAAAGAAGATTACAAACATATGACTCACTTGTTCTTAATTATAATTTCTTAATTACAATTTCTATTTTTATCAGAAACTTCTATTTTTATCAGAACAATTTTTATTACAATCTTATTTATGCGTTCAAATGAATAACAACGATGATAATAATGATAATAATAAATATTCCATAAAGTGTTTAATTATCTATGTGTAATACTAATATTGTATGTAATTTCATGAAATTTCATTACAATCAAAAAGTAATTAAAACTAATAAATTAAAATGAAATTTATAAAGATACTGATATTTATACACTATGTTTTTCAAATTACTACAATAATTATTTAAAAAATCGATTTCTTCGAAACTATGGGTAGTTGAAATACCAGATATCGTTTTTTTTTGCTCAAGAACAGCCTATAAAAAGTGCATTAAAATCTTCGACCCCGTCACTTGGTAGTCCTCTTGTTAGTATAACTCCGAAAAACAAATTATTATAAGAAACTTTATTAGAAAGGAAATTAAAATGTAAATTTCAAATTTGAATTTTCTAATTTTATGTAAGTACGTGCGTGTACATAGGCATGCGTATGTCCTATTCTCGGCGTTACCCAGGATCAACGGCGTGGACGTGGCAGGAATCTAATCTCTGTGTTTGTGTGTTGTGTAGACATCGGATTTTTATGCAGATAATTTTTGCAGATATGTACAAAATTTGCACAAATATGTAAATATGCACAATATGTCCAAATAAATATTTTTAGAATGCTTTTTTTGCGTTTTTAAAATGCTTTTTTAATAAGACAAATTTCTATTTTAATATTACTTTCCAATCTGCTTTCTAAAAAAAAACTATGAAATTGTATAAGAATCCGATGTCTAGTATTGTGTCTTTAGTAATATATGTTGCCTCCTTTCGCATTGATCTATTCGTGTATTATATATAAGGGCATACTGTCAATTAAATGTCTTATTTCTTGTCTCAAATTATGCCATTCCTCGTGTACAGCGTTGCAGAAGCAATACACATTATTAAAGACACATACACATACACACACACACACGCGCGCGCGCGCACGCAACAGAACTAGATTCTAACTATGCCTTCGCTTAATTCTAGGTAACGCTGAGAAGACACACGCATGCATATGTAAATGCATGCACTTTACATAAAATTAAAGAGTTAAAATTTGAAATTTACACTTTAATTTCCTTTTTGATAAAATTTCCTACAATAATTTATTTCTGAGTTATAAATTTACAAAAAAAAAGTTGTCCATTTTATAACACTTTCTTTAAAACGGTATAATTTTATTTTAAAAAATCGTAAAAAAACTGTTCCAAATAAAGATGAATTTGCTTGGAAATCAAATGAACTTAAAAACTCATACACTTTTGTGCCATGCAGCCGATTCCTTTGAGCAGCACAAAAGAAAAAATTTTGTTAACTATTTTTCGATGTCCACCTTCAACCATTTTATATTACATTTTATATAACTTAAATTTTATCTCCATGATCATCAAAAGGAACGTTCAAGCTTTAATTTGAGTTATGATTCATCTCGATATGATGACTTTTCATTGAATTATTGTTATTTAAATATTAAAAATATTAAAAAATATGCATGCATATACGCATTGATTTCTATTACACGGCTCAATTTACGCCGAAGTTATAACATCGATGTTATGAACCTGGTCAATCATAGCTATTGTTCTGAAGAATGGAATGATTGTGATTGGTAACAGAGGTTATTATTTTTTAACACGTAACAGAGTATTATTATTTTATATACATGTAATATATGTATATAAAATAATATATATTGGTATTAGGTGTACAACTTTACTTCCGCCGTTTTCCTATAGATGGCTTTAGCGGTAAGTGGTAGTCGAAATAAATAGATCATAGACGTCATACAATAAACTTGGGTATCAACATAACCCCATAGAAACATTAGTCGATTTGTGTCTGCATCATAAAGTTATTCTCGATTGAAAATGTCAGTTTACGAGCCAAATTCTCGTCATTTGCGGGAGGTTTTAATTTTTTGCT
>Ga0157364_1005993_pt1 | contig 12430 bp, 7 predicted proteins | sample AttsexASBM2_FD_111476 | JGI IMG/M metagenome (GOLD analysis project Ga0157364, IMG submission 111476) | Fungus gardens microbial communities from leaf cutter ant in Ribeirão Preto, State of São Paulo, Brazil - Atta sexdens ASBM2 | ecosystem: Host-associated > Fungi > Mycelium > Unclassified ...
CATCATTATCATCATTATTGAACTTCTGAATCACTCCTAAACCTCTGAGAGTGCACCCAAGGTTCAGATATCACAAATAAGTGAGTAGTTTATTTTGTGATAGTATTACTTTATACTATTACAAACTCAAAACCTTAAAGTGGGTCAAGAATAAGAATCTTGTATTGGGTTAATATAAGAGAACTTAATAGAGAACTCTGTACAGGACTGTCTACCTTATATACTCTAGACTGATGTGTTAGGAACAGACCAGCCACTGAACCAGTTATGCTAAAAGTGCACAATGTCAAGCTTAGCTTTGACATCTGGCTAGTACTATATATGTACTTCATACTGTACTCCTGACAAGAACCTTCTACATTCTTCTATTGTGACTACATGATTTGTGTGATCCTGTTATGTGACATGTGACTTTCATGACACTAGTTTGTGACAGGTGTGACTGTTATGCTAAACCCTAACCTTTAAATAAAAGAAGAGAAAATGAAAATGAAAAGAAAAAGAAAAAGTCAAGTCCAATGTTCTCAGCTCTGATATAGAGGCTCTAACAAAATAAAGACAATATCTATTAGATGCTACAGAAAAGTTCAAAGTTTGAACAGATTAAAAAATCTCAAGTATTTTAAAAAACCACACAAACTTAATGGGCAACAAGCAAGATGGTATTTCAAGTTACAAGACTACAATTTTATTTTACAATGTATCCTAGGAAAAATGAATACAAGAGCAGATATCTTGTTAAGAAAAGATCAAGTAGACATTAAAGAAGGCAACAAAGACCTCAAAATACTCAAAGAAGAATTATGGAAGAGAAGACCAGTTATAGAAGTAGAAATAGCAATTGTTTAGAAGAAATTAGATAATAGAAAAAACTATATTATTGAAAGAAATCTGAAAGAACAACACTAGAGAGCAAAAAATATAAAAGGAACTTCAAAAGGATAACTGTTAAGCATAGAAAGATAATGAAATAATATATATGGAAAAAAAAGATTTATGTTCTTAACAACTAGAAAATTCAAGAATAAATCTTACTGAAAAATCATAAACTAGTAGATGCTTGAGTTAATCAAAAGGAACTATTGGTGGCCAGAATACAAAACAACATTAGGAAATATATTTAAAGATACTAGAAATATTGATAGAACAAAGTCTAGTATATAAATAAAATAGTATTACAACTTAAGTCCAAGTATAGAGATAAAAGAGCAACCTTGTATTGGTTAACATAAGAGAACTTGGTAGAATTCCTGGTATAGGTAAGTCTACTCTATATACCTCTAGTACATGGTCTGTGTATACTTTATATTTAGCTTATCATGAGTTATGTATATAAGAGTCATTCATATCATATAATATATGATATTACCCTTCTTATATGTCATATGTGATGTCACATCATTTTTTTAATCAACAATTTATTACATAGAGCTCAATAGCAGACCGTGATAGCTACTTTGTAACTATGTACATAGGACTAAATACAAGATCAATATACAAAAGAAAAAAAAGAAAAGAAAAGAAAAGAAGAAAGGAAGATTAAAGAATATGAAGTTGTCTAATGAATACTACCAAATTCCTTGTGGAAATACAAAGGCTTTGGGATTGAATGAGAGGAATGCTAAGATACTCACTAATGAATTCCTATTGGGATTCCAATATTTGTTATGTCTTCTACAATGGTAGAGAATATAATGTCTTGTCTCAATTAGATATTCACCACATGGGCACTTAAAAAATTCTTTAGTATAGAAGCATGCTTTGTAATAGCTCTTGTGGCTCTAACACAGAGAGTGTTTGAGTGACCAAAATGCTTGAGCCAAGCATCTCCCTTGGTATACAATAGAGAGATGATTTATCCTTCATTATCCAATAAATTGAGAAAGTTCCTGTCTTTATACTCTGAAGCCTAGAACATTATTTGCTACAAACAGATAATGTTGTCACACTCCATTTTTTTGCTGTAGTCTCATGAGTTCTTGTATGAGAACTGGGGTATAAAGCAATATTGTCTTGTCTCTTTATCAACCTTGATATGAGGTAACCATAATGATTTGCTAGGGCACTCCCAGAATTCAACCATATTGCTAGAGTCTCCATTGAAGAAAACCCTTAGACATTGAGCCACTTTGACTGCTTGTAGTTGATATGGATGGATTGATGAATTAAAGGTCTTCTTGGCTATATGAATAGTATCTGTGATAATGATAATTTTGTAGACATTAGTAATATGAAAAGACTAATTAATGGCATATCTAATGGTAAATAGCTCTGTTTCAGTCAAGGTGACATTGACTGCATGATGAATCTTCTTAAATAGCTTCCTACCATATGCATAGACATGAGAGACAGATATAGCAATGTTATCTTTAATGCTTGCATCAACAATAACAATAACAAGACCATGTTTAAAGGGCATGTTCTGGACAAGCATGTCCAAATCATGAAAATTAATGTGTAGGCTAGAAGAATCCTTTCTGTTAGCTAAATGAAAGGAAACACGAGATGGGAAATTGTCTATAAGACAAAACCCTAGAGAAACCTCTTTATGAAGCCTATCAAAGGCTAGTTAAAGTTTGTTTGACCAATTGTTTGAGTTGATTAGAGAACTCCTGAGTATTGATTTTTGTTTCATTGTTATTCTACTCAAGACAAGTCAATGTGTGCTGTCATTGTTGGGATGATGGACTTCAAAGAAAGATTCAATGATATGTTACTTAGGAAGAGAAGCAATCCTAGGATAGTGGTAACCACTTAACTTGTCTAAATATAAGTGAATTGGAATAAGTCCCACCAATGCTTCAACTCTCTATGTTGGTAAAGTTCAAAATACTCTAGTGATTTATAGAGCCACTTTCCTCTGCATCTTCCTCAACACCTTGAGAGGGTAATTGGTGGGGGCTCCTTTAAAATACCAGAGTTGATATCTGTAGAGAGCAATCAGAAAAATGCATGAGTGAAAAAGAAGTTGCTTTTAGAAAAGAGGAAGCTCTCTTATAGAATTTTCTAAAAGCTTCATACACTTGACAATTGAGATAGCCTTGTTAGCATAATATCTGATGTGATAACAAAACAACAACTTTCTATTGAAAAGAAATCCTAGATATTGCTACAATTTTTTAGGTGTAAGGACTGGACCCTCTAACAGGCTAAGATTGAGAGGTAGAGGGTTAAAATTTTTGTAGCTCTTGAGAAATAGAAGAATTCTGACTTATCATATTTTATCTTGAATGTTACAAACTTAAGTCCTCAGTGCTGGGCAAAAGAAGGGACCTTGTATAGGTTTTACATAAGAGAACTCGATAGAGGACTTCTTACATGATTGTCTACCTTATATACTAAAGGCACATGGTCCATGCTAAGTACTTCTAGTCTACCCTAAACCACCATATGTATGCCTTAAGACCAACATGTATTGTGCATGTGGTATGACGTCATTCTTCTAGTACCTTCTATACTTTTCTTCTTGTTATGTGATTATCCCTCACCCTAAGTTCTAAAAATAGACAATAGGGAAATAAATTGGAAAGGAAAATAAAAAATAAGAAAGAAAGATGAGAAAGAAAACTAAGTCCACTTCTTGCGATCTTGACATTTAAGCCAAAGTTGTTAAAGAGCAAAGATATAATGTTATAGCTACAAAGGAGGTTAGAATTTGATTTAGTAGTTGATTTTTCTTAAGAAATCAAAAGACTATCATCTATAAAAGAAAGAATTGAAATAGGAATAGAAACAAGTAGATTTTTGGCTCTTTTTTCAAAAACTTGGAAAATGGAAGCAATATAGAGAGCAGATAGAACTAGAAACAGTGATAAATTCTGTCTTACTTCTATATCTGCTCTAAAAGGCAGAGATGTGTTAGGTACAGTTTACACTGGGGGTGAAAGTCCACAAGATAGGCTTGGAGGTGTGTAGACTTATAGAATAACCTTGGCTTCAGCTTATATATTGTGCTATCTGTCTGCTGTATAGTCACAACTTCAGATAAGAGGAAGAAGTCTGAGATAGGAGTGAGTGCTGATTGGTGTGTTACTATTGAATACTGGAGATTGAGTTCAATAAGAGTTATCATTGTTGATTATCAGACTAGCAAATTACAATATAACTATTAATCTTATATACAAGTACAAACTATAGAAGATGCTTGGAGTTTCAGTGATATAACCCCTATTATTCCAAGCAAAGATTTCAGTGTTGAGATACTGACAGAAGTACAACTCTGTCATAGAAGACCGAGTTAGATAGGAGTATTGATGATTTTTACCTCCAAAAATATAGGCTATGGGAAATGAGAGTAAAATGGAATATCATCAAGAATAAACTCATTGACATGGTAAGATCAAGTAAAGTTAAATGTTGAGTGCAATGCTTCCTAGAATTCTTCTAATTTGATACATAATCTACTATTGAAGACCATAGTTTCTGATGCCAAGAGTTTATGTTTCTTGACCCAATTATAAGTACCCATAGCTTCTTGTTTTTTAAGGTGACTTCTCGAATGTTTTTGTCAAAGAAGGATTGTTTGGTTTTCTTGACCATTTTCCTGAAATCCTTCCAATTCAAAAGAAATCTTAAGTTACAATAGGTTTCAAGTTTTGCAGTGCACTCATTGTTCCATCATTCCTTAGAACATTTGGTGATATTGGCCCATTTCATATATGTATTCCAGCTTAACTCAGCCAAGTCTTCTAGTCCTTGTATGTCTTCAATATTTGAAGTGTTGAAATTTCCAAACTTAACTCAAATTTGGTCTATGAATTTCTTCTCCTTGTCACTCTCTTTATAAAGAGATAGCTTTTTCTCTTGAATAAACTTCTCTTGAATTGTAATACTGACAACCAAGGGTACATGATCAGAGGAACCTCTGAGATTGGAGATAATTGAATGTGAATTGAATTCTTCAAAGTCACCTCTGAGAAATATGAGGTTATCATAAAATGAACTACTCACTTATTTGTGATATCTGAATCTTGGATTTAGAAGTTCAATAATAATGATAATGATGATGATGATTAATACAATGTATTATATGATCAAGGATAAAGATTGATAATAATTAATGAATGATATTATTAAGTCTGAGATCTAATCTTCAGATACAAAGATATATATACAAAATAATGATGGTCTATACACAAGATGTTTCCATCACATGATCAAAACTTATACCTGATGGGAGCTGTCATTTGTCATGACAGCTGTTAGACTAATTTTAAAAGGTAACTAATTATGTCACTACATTGATATGCTTGTATTTCTATAAATACTTATTACTATGAGATATTGTTAAGATTGTTGAAATTAGACTTCATTTTTCAGTTTTTAATTTTCTTTTCTTTTTCTTTTCTTTTTTCTTTTTTCTATTTTTAGAACAACTAGGGTTAGGGTTAGAAGTGATTGGTCACAACATTGATTACGAGACTTGGGAGAATGGAATAGAAGGTTCTAGAACAAATGATGTCATACAATATGGATAACACATGTTGACCTCATGTTCTATACATGGTCATTTAGGGTAGGGTGCACAGTAGTGAGCATGGACCATGGTTAGTAGTATATAAGGTAGATTAGTTTGTAAAGGGATCTTTATTGAGTTCTCTTATGTTACTCAATACAAGAGTTGTTCTTCTGTCTCACTCTAAAGACTTTAGATCATAACAGATATACCATATATCATTGGAAATGGTTTGGTGAGCACTTTACAATACAAGTTCAATTATGTGAATTCATTCACCCATTCATGAGATATTAGCAAATGAAGCTTTTACAGTTACTGATGACTTGATATCTTGGTTGTTTGTTGTCACTTTTGTACATCCTGCATATATACAGATAGCTCTTATTTGGGGCTTTCTAGTGAAATTTAGTTTGTGAAAATTGGTCTACTAGTTGTGGAGATACAAGCTGAATGAAGTTTGTGACAGAGATCAATAACAGAATTATAATTGTTTTCAAGTTGTCTACATATCTAGTGGATACTGGATTAATGTGAGATGATCATTCAAGGTTCAGTGCATCAGCTACTTCTGATAAAATGTCAGCATAGGTAGAATGGTAAAGATATGAAGAGTCTCAGTTGCTATTTCTAATGTTAAAATCACTAGTCATATGTTAGAACTGGAGTTGAACAAACTTTAATCCCTAAAATATGGTTTAGGACAAGAAGAACTCAATAGAGTTCTTGTTGGGATTGAGCTACTACTTATACAAAAACTACTTAGTCCATATACCAGGTTTTTGTGGTCACATGACTATCTAATTTTAGTATAATCTATAAATATTATTGTGGTCCATTATAGTTCTGGATTCTTTTAATCAGTTGATGAAAAGTGTAGAAAACACCTTTTATTTTAGGTAGCTTAGGCAACTTATGATATTATAATGATAACATTACTAAGATTTGCTTCAGTATTCTTTAGATACTTCAAAGCTGACTGGTGATCATTAAAATACATGTTGAGCAAGTAGAAGACTGAGCCACTGTTAACAAAAGAGATTAAGTTAATAACCCTATAATTATAGATATCCTTTCTAAGAGAAAAACAAAGTGAAGAGAAATCTGATTTGATATAAGTAATGACCCTTGGATGTTCATCTCCAAGGCTCAAATATCTTGTGAAAGTGATTCATGATAGGTGGTTTGGTGCACCCACTATTTCTTCACCTTCTGACAATGTGATACTCAGTATTGATCTAATAATAGATCATGGTAGTTCTTGAATAAATAAGATGTCAAACTCTTTTTGATTTTCTAATATAATATTGATAAAGAGATGGTTCTTGTGAATGTTTTGAGAGAAAACTTTGAGATTTTTAATAATTATTTTCATGCAATATTCAAGCTTAAACAAGTTGAGTTGGCCCTGATCTCTTTAAGCTCTTGCAATTTCTTGTTGTGCCAGTCATGATTAAACCAATGTTTCCAGAAAGTATACACCATACTATCAGCTTGGTTTTCCTCTTTGCAGTTTACTATTAACCTGGTGATCAATTTCAGGCCCCCAGGATGGCAGATTGACTCTTTCTGTCTTGAATCAATTGATAGCAGACTTGTACACACTTAGAAGATTGATCTTGAAGTTTAGCTTGCAACACTATATCATGTCCCAATAATGCTCAAGTTTATGTGGCCCATTACACTTAGAACACTTGGAACCATGAGCATGATATACAAATGTAGTATGTTTCCATCTCCAGCAGTTTTTGCACTAGGAAATTCCTAGATTCATCCTAATTTCTTATATAGTAGCAATATATTTTCCAATATTGAATAACCTATTGATAGGACATTTGGCATTAGCTCTGCTTTGAGCATCCCAAATATTGATCCACACTACAACTATATCTAACTTGGAAGATGTCTTAATAACATAGGATTTGGACATAAGAGTTATATCATTGAAGACATGTGTGGTCTTGATGATACTTTCAATGTCATCTGATTTGATGGGCATGCTATTTGCTTTGTTAAAGAAAGGTATGATTTTGATTGAGGGAAACAAAAAGATAAAATGTCATCTGCTTGTATAGTGTTTATTCCCTTAATATACTTCTCAATTATATAAAGGTCACTCTATGCAGCGACATTGTTTATAGTAACAATGATGCCCCTAAAATCTAATCTAATGAAGTCAGTGGCAGTATTTGACTTGATATTTCTAAGTAATCTATTAATGTTTGGAATATGGTCGCTCAACTTGGAAAAGATCTTAGATATATTTTCTGAATCTATGGGGATGATAATCTGTCAACACAAAGGATCTTTCATTATTATGTTGACTTTAGGTTTTTTTCTATTGATATTGTTAACTGTCCTGTGTATTTCCTTAATTTTCTTGGCTGATAAATTTGGGAAATTTTCTTTAAGATTGAGAATTTCCTTAATATTAGATCAAGTGATACTTACATAAGACAAAGACTTAGGATGAATTATTTTTTTCCATTGTTGACATCAACTTTCTTCTTTGTATTCTTTGTCTTCAAATTAGGATAGGGCAGAATTGGAGGGAGAATAACAGAAATTTCAACTTCCTTTCTCTTAAAAATCTTAGTTGCGGTTTTTGACCTATTAACAGGTTTAGTCTTGGAAATGAACTTGTTGGATACCAAAACTCAGAACAAATTTTGACTATCTGCCTCAAGGTTGTTCCATTCTAACTTGTAGATAGATGAGATAAAAATCTATGCTACCTGTCCAAAACCTGTGATAGCTGAAAGATGTTCTTTCTATATTTTCCTTTAATACTTCTGGTTTGAATGAAATTTGCAATTCTTAGAAGTGACATAAAAATGTTACTAGCATTGATGTCGAGGAATTTGCTTGTACTAAATAAAGAAATGGGGAGGGCTTTTCTGTCCTACAAGTTTGGTTCTGTAGGTTGATTAATCAAGTAGGGGATAGAGTTGGGACTAATGCCATTAAGGCTATATGTGCTGATATTGCTGTTAGAAGTACCTTCTGCATGAGAGAGAGGGGCATGTTTGGAGATTTAAAGAGTGTAGGGAGAGAAACTAAACCTTCTTCATTGACTGCTCATGAAAGGTCATTATTCTGAATCTCCATCCTCTTCATATATAGAATAGAAGAGACACTTGAGTGAGCAGGTAAATCCCTAAAAGAGATGTTACTCAGACAGTTTGTCCTCCCTCTTGGCAGTTTCCCATTTATATCCATGTAACCATTGTTGTCAACTATTGTTTTGGAAATTTATGTCACATAATTTCTCTTTACTAAGTTCAAAATATAGAAAATAATTGAAATAGAAAAATAAGAAAAATTAAAATCTCAGCACACATTCAGTTTCATAAAAATCTAGTATCTTGAAGCTTAGACACTAATTTAGAGATAAGTAGTAGATAATATTTATTCTTTACTATCACAGCAATGAAAACTTTGTAATTCTGAACTAATTATAGAGAACCATCTCTTTTCTTAATGAAGAATACTAGTATAGCTATTAGAAATTTTGAAGGATGTATGTGATCTATATAGATATTTTCAGTAAGAAAGGTTCTATAGAAGAGGAACAAGTCTACTTTTTTAAAATCTGACAAGCATGAGAACTTTACCTATTAAAAACATCTCAAAGACTATAGCAGAGAATTAATATTAACATTATAGGACCACTTTCAAAATCAGAAGATAAGGATGTAATAATGGTTATAGTAGACTGATTTACAAAGATAATCAAACTCAAGACAACAAAAACAAAATAGCTAAGATCTATAAAGACAATATATAGAAAATTCACAAAGTTTCAAAGAAGATTCTTAGCAACAGAGGACTCCAATTTGTTTCATGATTTATGTAAGATTTATACAAGACACTTAGAATGAGAAAAACACTGTCAATAGTATACTGTTGTAGCAACCACTAGACACAAAGTCCAATAGAAGCACAAGTGGTAAATCTCAAAGATGGATATCTAGTGGAAACACAAGTTGTGTATTCACAAGAGAACTCGATAGGGAACCACAACAGTATTCTACCAACTATTTATATAAAGTCCTCATGGTCTGTGCTATAACTTCTCTATGCCTATCCTAATGTCCATGCCCTGTCCTCATGTCTATTACTCATCTACCATATGTCTACCTCAAAGCTAGTATGCCATGTCCATGTGCCCTAACATCATACACTTTAATCTCTGTTATATACATGTACTATGTGTACACCATGAGGAACCTATATCCCTTGATATCACTCTATCTTTAGACTCTTCCCAATCCTTCTAGACTGTTCTAGACTACTCTTGACTACTCTAGGCCTATGACATCATGTCATGTGACTTCCCAGTCACATGCCTTCTCTCTCTCTCGTCATAGACTAATAATATAACTACTATTATATCTTATCTTGTCCTAACCCTAACCCTAAAGTCTGTCTATACTTTTGTCTTATAACATATACTACTTTCAAACAGATGGTCAAATAGAAAGAATCAACCAAGAAGTTGAAGTATTCTTGTAATATTATGTCAATTATCAGTAAAATAATTAGACATAATGGCTATTAGCAGCAGAATTCCAGTACAATGACAAGAGACACTCAGTCACAGAATATACTTAATTTTGGAAGATATCTATGGAAGAGAGATCTAATAATAAAGACAAAGTTACCAAAACTAAAGACTTTTCTTGAGAAATTACAGAGAAGTTGGGAAATGGCAAAATTATCAATGAAAAAGGCAAAGGAAGCCATGAAGAAGCAATTTGACAAGAAAAGATGAAACCCTTAGGGGTTGAAGCAAGAAGACTGTATATAGCTGGAAACAAAGAATATATAGTCAAAAAAATCCTCAAAGAAGTTGGACCAAAAGTGATATGGATCTTTTAAAATTATAAAGAAGATTGGACAAAAAGTATTTCAGCTAGAGTTACTAGAAGAATAGGTAATACATAATATGTTTAATGAAGACTTTCTAATATAATGTAGAAAATTCCAATTCAATGGAGAACATATGGAACCAGAACTACCACTAGACATTACTAATGAGAAAGAAGAATATAAAGGAGAAGAAGTACAAGATTACCAAAAATAAGAATGCAACATACAATTTTTAATACATTAGAAGAGATATAGAAATGAACATGACCAATGGATAGTTGAAACAGGGTTACCACATACATAAGAGGCAATTCAAAACTATTGGACAAAGCTTTCAAGATGAAATTTATAAAAGAAAGGAGTAAAAATTCTAAATCAACATCTCAAAGTATAACTAGCACTTGAGAAACTAAATTCTACTAATTTGCAACTGCTCTCTTTTCTCCCAATCTATACATCTCTCATATCATCAATAATCTTGATCTCATTATAACTCTTAACTTGTTATGGTATGCTTAAACTCTTATATTTTATTTTGATTTTCTTTTCTTTTTTATTTCTTGGATAATGAAGAGGTATGTGACTGCAGTCATATGATGTCATAGATCTAGAATGCAGTAGAAGGAACTAGAACAATAACATTAAGAGTATGGTTGCAGCATGTTCACCTTATAATAATAGTATGGTGGACTCATAAATAACATATGTTTAGAATAGGACTTGTAATAGTAGTATATATAGTATAGGAATACAGGAACTCCTTGCTGAGTTCTCTTGTAATTCTCATGAGATTCTTTGTATGACATAAGACTACCTAGTATGCTATTAACTGTTTTGGTTAGTGATTGCCATAACAAAAAGAATAATTGAACAAAGAAATACAAAATCATATGAGAACTAGAAACTATGGTGGATATTCAATCCCAATTTCAAAAAATTATTAAGATAGCTAAAGTAGTCAATAATCAGTTGGCTAATATTGAGACCATTATACTATAGATAGAAGAAAAACATAAAATACAAATTGGAGAAAACATATACAACATGTTTAAAGAATCATACAACTTTATTTATAGAGACATAAATAAAAAAGCCCATCACATTCAAGTATTACTAGCAGATGAATCAAATTGGCTATGCCATATGTTAACAATATGTAGGATCAGTTAGTGCCTTATATATTAGTAAAGGCCTTCTCATGTTTTCTGACTTATTTTCTCATTGCTAACATATGTATTTCTTATAGTCTTTAGATATATGTATATAGATACTATTCTGTATTCTTATACTTTACCAATTGATCGTATTTCCCTTCTCTACTCAAGTCTTTGTCTAAGTTGTGACCTAAGCCAAGCTAAAGGTCATAACAGTATATTAAGAAACTTATTAAAACAATTTGCCTCAAGAAATATCTTAAGTAAAGCAAAAACAAAAAAAAGATGTTGTACAAGATGAAAAAGTGTTCTTATACAAACTATATGTGATCAAATCTAATAGACAATTCACTTCAGAACCAACAATACAAGTAAAGATCAACAACCTGAAAAGAATATTAAAAATACTTCAATCTCTAACAAAAACAATCATATTTATACCTCCAACACATCACAGAACCATTTGACCAGAAGAGTCAAGAAATATTTATATTAGAATGAAATTGTGTTTAACTTTATCAAGCAAAAACATAATACAGACACCAGTCAATGAAAAATTTCTATTGAAATCCATACTAGAAGACTGCCATATGAACCATTTTTCGTAGTAAGAAACTTACAAGACAAAATCATTATAGGTCTGACTAAGAATATAGTAGTAACACATGTGGTTGGAGATTTAGCATTGATAGATTAAACAAGAAGCTCATAAGTGTTATGACCTTAAGCTAGAGCTTAGGTTGCAATCTTAGGCAAAGGTTTGAGAGTAGATAAGGGAATTTATCAAGTGGTAAAGCATAAGGATACAGGAGTGTATCTATGCTATATATACAAGTCCATAGTAAAGCAACGAGACATACATGAGGATCAAAACATGAGGAGACCACAGGGATAAAGTAAGGTAACAACACCTACTGCATGAGGTGCTGACTGAGACTACATGCAGCAC
>Ga0157364_1005994_pt1 | contig 12426 bp, 7 predicted proteins | sample AttsexASBM2_FD_111476 | JGI IMG/M metagenome (GOLD analysis project Ga0157364, IMG submission 111476) | Fungus gardens microbial communities from leaf cutter ant in Ribeirão Preto, State of São Paulo, Brazil - Atta sexdens ASBM2 | ecosystem: Host-associated > Fungi > Mycelium > Unclassified ...
ATAGCCTGGGGAGAGCGCACCTCGAAGAGATTGATTAGTATCTGAGGGCGCAGCCACTTGTCGACTTCCTCACATTCTCCCGACATCCATTGAGGCTCAGAGCGTATTCGATGATGGCCGGTCTCCAGGTTACATCTTGTTCAAGGCATTTCAACAAAAGGTCCGAGTTTGGGAAGACGAGGTTGATGCAAAAAGGAGCGAATGCAGAACATCCCAGTCGACTGCGTCATCGAGAAAACTCCTTCGATCTCCCTACTTCAATGTCAAGTCCTCAGATACTGAAAAGAAGACTCTGAGGGTGCGATATATTTAGCTACCGAGAATCTTGCTTCTCGTTTTATGATTTCTCCAGTACAGCCAAAAGATATAGACAAGAAGAAGAAGAAAACAGCTCCTGCAGCAGCAGCAGCAGAGGGCCACGATGAGAAAAGAAGGCGAGAGGAGAAGGGCGATGGAGAGCGATGGATTTGGGTATATCGATATCATCGAGGCCGCCCAGGGTTTGACTTACGGACCGCGGACCGCAGAAACAAAGGAGGTCTATGAACTTATGTTGTCCATCGTTCGTATGGCCCTCGACGATTAGGACCAGGACATTTTACGGTCTGCAGCTGACGCAGTGCTCGAGTCCCTGAAGCAGGAGAACGTAAAGGATTTTGACAAGGAGCGAGAGGCCGAGAGGGTCCTTGGCATGATTACGGGAGAGCAGTGCTATGGAGTCAAAAACATCAGCACAGACAAAATAACAGTGAAACAGAAACAACTTACAAATTGTTTTCCTTCTTCTTTTCTCTCAACTTTGCTCACAGCGCCCTTGAACTATCTCAATGGTATCATGCTTCTCCACATCCTCTTCTCAATTGTCTTACACAGATCTAAAGTGGCTTTTGCAGGTACTGCCCATCCACACTTCAAAGATCACTCTCAGGCTGCCAACACCACTGTCGGACTGCAGACAAATGAGCTGATTGTTGGACGAACACCATATTCTCCACGAGTACGAGCTTAATTGCAAAATATCTGCTTGTATTAGTACATTTATCTTTGCTGCCAGTTCTTCGACACCCTTCTTGACTAGAATTGTAACCCTCTCCAACAACTTTGAAAGCTTCATCTTCTCCTAGAATTAATTCCATGCTAATCATCCAAGACACATCAAACTTACCTCCTGACAAGCAGGTATCAACTTGTGACTGAAAACTCCAATGTTAGTCAGTTTTGTATATACATACCATCACCAAGTTATATGTCACATAATGATACAATGTGATCTTCTCAAGTTCAGTACTCTGCAACTGTGCAGATGCACGTTCATACTCAATAAGCTGGCATTTTTTGAGTAGCACCATAGCAGAGCAAACAATATCAGTACGTTTTTGTACAAGTACAGGCTCTTCTCCATCATCGACACTGAGGGATAACGTCAAACATGGAATTCCCCAAGTCAGCATAACCATGATGGGTAGGAGGGCAACAGCGAAAGAATTGTGCAGCAGAGAAATAGGTGGGTGAAGTCGTGGTATCGAGCATACAATACATTCAATGTCAAGCGTGGGTGTTTTACCATTGTGGACAAAACACCTCTTTTGAAAACACATCCTTATGCATAGTTCTGTTCTGCTCCCCTTGGTATAGAACTTGACAAATGTTACTCTTCAATTCACATACTCATGTATACATCTCTTCTCTCTGTACTCTCACTGATATTGATTTAGTGCCTTTGTTGACATGAATTGCTTCCTATAGGTCCCTTATCATCAATTTTATCTTGTGGGAGTCAATTACTTCTGTAAGTTGACTGTTATGTTGAAGGTTATGTTTTTGGTCAATATTGACGCCAATGCAAAGCCTGTGAGCGCAAGTTGTTGCATTGGAAGTTTAGTGACAAACAGAATTGCGACAATGAGTGCCTGTGATCTAACAGCTGGTAGAAAGTTTTATGTCTAAACAGATTGCAGACATACCCCCCATAATCTACCTGTTCTGACCTCCCTCTCAGCTGAAGTTGCACTTGGAAGAGTAATCACAAGTTTATCCATGACCTTAACCTTTCCCTTATTTACTAGATCATTCCTGTTATCTGTCATAGATAACATATGTAAATTTTTATCTGCAGACACTTGTACAGTCTACCACTGCAATCAGCAATCACATACCACTAAAAGTCATAATGACTTTCAAACATTGAGATGGCAAACAGGGCAATGCAGGCTTGGTACTCATTACAGCCAGTCCAATGTACGTGAAATGAGGCCTTGTGATAAAGGATCTTTAGACACAGACAACTCAGCTCTGAACTTGATGTTAATATGGTCAGCCATGTACTCAAAGAATTGATATGAGAAGAAGTCTTCAAGGTATTCCACTCAAATATACATAACAAATTTCATTAAAATATTCATTGTTGTTATCAAATTGAATATAATAAATACATGGGCAACAAGACTTGCAGATGACATGGTAGAAACAGATGGTATTACATAAACTTTTACAGTCACCAACATACATTGTTATTTTCTTTACTTACACATCAACAAACTTCAAACTCTGCTTGAGAATCAACACAATGATAAAACCAGCCCTTTCCAAAAAGTATTCAACTAGGCATATACATGGCAAGGAAAAGAAAAAAAATCCTCAAGAAGACCTTGAGAAGTAGATTTGAGAACAGGAAAAAATTGGTTCTCAGTGGACAATGGTAATCTTTTCTATTATCCACATTATCAATTACTAAAATACCTAGTCCCATTAGTCATAGCCAACATGCACCTGCTACAGCTGAGGAGATTTATAGCTAGAATATAATTTGGATAATGGGAGCAGCAATTCTCCAGCCTTGTAAGCATGCTTATGATATTGAATCTCACTAATTCTTATCTATAGTTGTTATTGACTGTAATGTTACTGAACTGGCTCAAGGACAAGAAATCTCCTCAGTGGTTAGGAACTCTGTTCCTCAATTCTTCAATATACCAAGAACAGTTGTAGACAGAGAGGGAAATATACTAGTCTAGTATTTACCAGATTTTCTAAACCAGAACCAACAGGTATTTTTTCACATGTTGCTATTAATTTATTAATTGATTTTGTTTAGGCTCAGCTTGTGGCAGCAGCAACACAGATAAAGTCATCAAAAAAATTGAAGGAACACTGAAGCCTCTTTTGTCAAGCTTCCTGAGCAGAGTATGTCTGGAAGAGTTGAAAATTTCTCTCCTGGGTGGCTTCCTCAAGGCCATGAAGTATGTTTTTTTTTATTCTCCAACTCTAAGACTATGATTCAAAAGCTCAAATCAAGGCCTCTGTCTCCATAAGAGGAAAAGACAACTCTCAGAAGTGGCTAAGGGCAATATAGCCCATAGCCCAATATGTGAATAAGGTTTTTCTTTGCTTATTCTTAATTTCTATCAGCCATTGATTTTTATTAGATTTTTGCCCCTGTTCATCCAAAGCTGCATTCAGCTAGCTCTCAGTATCTAAGAAAGCCCCATGAAGATCCTGAAACTTCTTCCTTTGCTAGCCAATGGGGCCTTCCATTTACAGGATGTACTGCTATTGTCAATAGATTAACAAAGGAGCATAAGGATCTCAGGGGCAGATATCCATGGTATGATCTGCTTATAGGAGTAGGAAATTATACTGGGGCTATACTAGTACTTCCAGAACTGGAGTTGACCTTTGCCTATCTACCTGACACTGGCATTCTCTTGTTTGGAACCCTCTTAAAGCACAAAGTGGACAAGTGAATATCCAGAGACTGGATTGCATATGCATTTTACTCTAAGATTCATTTGTTTGAGCATTTTGGCATACAATTGCCAGATAGGTGGCTTAATCACCAGAATTTTACTATAGTAGAAGAGTTAAAGAGATTATCTACTTACATTTACAACTCAGAAGCTTTTTTTGTAAAACTCCTTTACTTGTTAATATATAAGGACACATCTTGGAATTTCTGTCTAGAATAACATATATCTCATTCTGAGAATGACTACTTTATATGTTAGTCAAACTTCCCTCCAATCTCATCAATAATCAATAGCTCAATATTCTGCATATTCTTCCTCTGTCTTGATAACATATCCTACTACATAAAGAAATCAATTGAAAAATAATATTTCTGAAGACAACAAACTTGCCTGATTTAGTATACAAATTACTATATCTGCCTTCTCTAGCAACCTCAGGTCTGCACTCATTTTCCCAGTAAGTATAAGAACTTCTTTTTCTTCTTGTAAATTTCTAAACTTTCTCTTTCACTCTTTAACTCTCATATCTACCATCTCCTGAAATAGCAGTATGCAAGCCACCCTCAGTTGCTCTTTCTTTCTCTATTACCTCAACAGTGCAAATTCTGCATATACAGTCTTGCCACTACCAGTTGGCCACTCAATGAACATATTCTTAACAAATATATATAATGCTTGGAATACTTGTATCTGGATCTTGTTGAAGCTTACAGATGAAATTGTTGACATATAAATATTTTTAAACTCTTGATTGTGCAATGCATATGTGGGTAGTGGTTGAAGGTTAAAAAGCAACATGGGTTGAGGGAGCTTGGCAGGGAGAATCAGATGCTTGAACAAATTGGCAATTTTGTTTTGGAATGTAGCTGCCTGTCCAAAATGATAGATATGTAATAGTTTTGGAAGACAGGCTTAAAATGGTATGGTAAGAGTGATATATGTTTATCTTCAGCATAATGTTGTCACAAAATGAAGCTGTCATAGAAAGAAATTCATCAATGAAAACCCAAAATACTAATTCTTACTTTTGTGGGATATATTAGTCATAAATTAGTAAAAAGCTTACTGATTGAAATTATCTTTACAGATTGTCCAAAGTCAGTAATCAATAAGTAATCAATAAGCACAGACAAGTATGAATAAGTATTACTAATTTTATCTGGCATAATAGTAAACAAGCTCTGAATTTGTATGATCTATTGCCTCCAAATAGCTTGGTCTCTTAGAAAACATTCTGTCTTTCTGGTTGGGTAGCATATATATTGTTGATATGCATTATTTCTATTCCTTTTAGTGAAACTCAGCTTAGGTATTATGAAATTGTTTTGGGATTATGATTATTATCAGCCTTAGGCTGATAATAAGTAGATGGTAGAAGAAATGTTAGCAATGAGAAACAAAGCCAACAAAGATAATACTGTTATGCTACCAGAGAATTTTTAGTAGAAATATAACAAGGGATACAAGTTATACCCCTGGCTTTCACTATTGGAACCAGAGAACTTTTACAAGCCCCAGACATAATATAAACCCAAGAATGGGTACTTCTACTAGGTAGTTATCAAGCTATCATATGCTAGAATAGCATATGCCTCAGGAGACAAGACTAATGAGTTAACATCAGGTTTCTCAGAGACAGACTATCAATATTGATGCCCTAAAACTCAGAGGCTGTAGAGTACCTTTGGAACATAGCATAATTTCAATCTAGACTGTTATGACATCAAAGTGACAGATCAAAAGACTATTAGTAACTTGTGATCCCATCACTGCTGGACCTAGCCAAGAGACAGATAGGATACAAGGTAATAATGTAAATGTAAGACTTTAGCCAAGACAACTTAAATCTTCTCCAAGTCCAAGTTGACAAGGAGAACTCAATAGAGTTCTCATTTAATTTTGTACACTACTTATACAACTACTACATGGTCTGTAGACTACTTTCCTGCAGTTCTCATGTGACTTAGTCATGTGATGTCACCTAACTTGTGACACTTGGTCATATGATACTTTCTCGCACTCTATCCTTGTGTAGTAAGTCCAGAAAAGAAAAGAAATATAAATATTGACTTAGCCATTTTGCCAAGTCATAACACTTATTCTGAGTGGTATGAAGGGGACTTCTGCTGAGCCTAGAACCAAAGCATCAATCATGGCAGTTTCTGAGATATTGGTGATTTGATAAATGGTACCACAGTGATTATCTGTTGATTTGCCTAATATCTCAGCCAATATTAATTTTTTCAAAATGTGACTGGTATTGATCAAAAGGTCTTCTTAAGGGCTTTCCAGTATCATTAATACTGTGAGAATTGTTGAAGAATTGATAGAGATATGACTAAATGAAGTTTGTGACACCAAGTATCCAACTCTGGTGTAAATCCTTTCCATCTGTCACACTGATGGAGATCAAAGGGAGTTGATCACAATACAAAGGTGATAACAAATGAAAGAAGCAGGATCTCCAAGATGTTTCACAATTGTGCACTAAACAAGTAGGCACTGGGGAGATTGTAAGGGCGACTGGACACAAGACTCCAGGAGAATCCTTGTAAGGGGACCCCTAATCCGTGACTCCGGAGCCCGTTCTAGTCCTCCAGAGCAACCCTGTAGCCGATCCAATATTACTACGTAATATTGGGTCTTACTCCCATCATTCCGAGAGCATTCCGTTGCCACCCAACGCACTTTTCTTGTTCAGACCCTGGTTACCGATGCAGGGACGCGAAGACACTGTAGTATATAATGTAGATTATTCCCTCCAGGAGCCTCATCTAATTTTCTGAGGAATCTCCTGGAGGTAGGTTGTAACCATATTTCATAAATTATAATTCTCTGAGGAATCTCCTGGAGTCTTCCACTCTGGTTGCCCTTACAATCCTCAGTGATATTACAGATTGTAGTTATAATACAACTCACCTCCAGGAGAATCCTCAGAGATTAGGATGAGGCTCCTGGAGGGATCTTTTACATTATATACTAGGTTTACATCCCTTAGTGTCAGGGTTAGTGGGATTGGAGCTAAACTAGTGTGTTTAAGTATCACTAGTAAACAGGCTAAGGTAGCTCCAGAGTGCTGTCATACTGTTTAGGGGTAGAAATGGAGGTGTCCCCTTACAGAGGTGATCAAATAACAAAGAGAGCTTAAAAAGGGGGAAATAGAGGGGGAAAACTCAAATAACCAAAAGAAATGATAATAAGGTTTTTATGAATCCACTCAAGGTTGGTCTCACTATAATTGATGTACGTTTGTCTCATGTTGTGACACTACTGTCCTTACCTAGTCTGGCAGTCTGGCTCGCCGTTGATACAGCAGATCTACCTAGAACTCCTGTGCTATTGTGTAGGCTCTTCTTCAGATAACCATACAACTGGAAGCCTACTCCAAAAACACACAGCAAGTGATTAACTCCTAGTGTAAGCGAATACCCAAGTCCATTAGGGCTTGAATCCCCATTGAGGGAAAGGTTTGGTAGGTTTTTAGAAAGTAAAAGGGGGACACTCAGAAAAATAAAGACTTAGTCACTCAAATAGCCGTTAAGCTCTAAAGCAACAGAAAGGGATAATGGTAGGGATATGATGCTTGAGTTCCCTTCTGTGCCCTAGAGTATTTTATTAGGATTACAAAGCAATGAGACAACAAAGAAAGTGAGACAAAGAAAACCTCCAAATTCCTAAACATAGTAAGACTGATGTGATGAGGCAGCACCCTTTCCGAACACTTGGTAACTACTCTCTACTCCTCTAACCCTACTCCAGGAATCCTCCTTTGCACAATAGGCGGTTCTCGAGCTTCTTGCTGGGCAGTAATAGGAGACAGCAATCTCGAGCCACCTTGTTCTTGGGCATGTTGTCTTCATCAAACCTCTCTTCTACTTCTCTCCCTAACTTCCTTATCCTTCTTCCTACATCCTCCAGGGTCCAGTTTTCTTCTACTGTAATTGCAATGTGACTCCGTTGAAAGAGGCAAAAGAGGATTTAACTGTGACAAGCAAAGGTAAGTAGTGGTAACAGTCCTCAATCACATGCTAAAGGGTTTGTGGGGAGAAAGAGGAAGTGGGGGTATTAGAAAGAAATTAAAAAAGTGAATACACAGCTTATTTAGAATCTAAGTATAGAAGGAATAATGGGAGCTCAATCTAGATCCTATCTGCATGGTGTTCCTAAGGTGTCTACCTTTACACACCATAACAAGCTCACTAGTAGAATAGTCAGTAAACCACTCATAGGCCTTACCACACTCAATCAAGCCCTTATCCACACACTCACACCAAACCTTATAGGTGTGATACAATCTGAGTCAATAATTAGCCAGGCTTTTCAGACCTGCTACTCCATAGAAGGTTGTCCAAGCAACCGCTGCATCTTGTCTTATGAAAGAGTAGGGTATATGGTAGGAAACATTTACCAACTCAACCTCTCACCAAGATCACCCCTTACATGCTCAAGAGAATCGCATTTACAACCTCAAGAGCTTCTGAGATGAAGGCAAGGGCCAAGGAGGCTCTCCCATCAATCTCCACTCTGAGAAATATATTAGAATATTACAAATGTTGAAGACTCAATTAAAAAGAAATAGAAAAGGAAATCCTTCATTTTACTACTCTCCCTTGCATCTCTCCTCTATAACACCACCATGCAGCCATGACAGCTGTCACCTTTCTGTCCTTCATACCTCCCAGACATGACCATGTGATCCTGCTCCACTTCCATACTTTACTCCTGCCTGTTATTCCCCAAACCAGCTTTCTTCTACTCTGAATACAGTCTAGAAACACATAACAGTATGTGTGAGTGTCAGCAATATGATTGTCATCCGACAGCACATCTGTTTCTTGACTGAGTCTAGCAGTGATGGGATCACTAGTCACTGATAGACCTTTGATCTGTTGTCTTGGTGTCATATTAGTCTAAGTCTGTTCCAGATTGAAATTATCTTGCATTCCAAAGATATCTCTGAGCCTCTGATTTTTAGAGCTTCAACATTGATAGTCTATATCTGAGAAACCTGATACTAGCTCATCAGTCTTGCCTCCCAAGGTATATGCTATTCTAGCATGTGGCAGCTTGGCCACTACCTAATAGAAGTATCCAATCTTAGGTCTAGATTATGTCTGGGGCTTGTAAAAGGTCTCTAGAGTGGGTTCCAATAGTGAAATCCAGGGGTGTAATGTGTATCCTATGCTACATTTCCGCAGAAAATTCTCTAGCAGCGTAACACCATCACATCTGTCAAAGTGTTCACTGACCACAAACTGACCTAACTCCCCTCAGAATAAGTCTAAAAAAACACTGTGGCAATTAATATTAGTGGAGATATGAAGATATCAATGTTTGTACATGGACTGTATTAATTACTCATAGATAGTCATCTGTCCCTTTTCTTAGAACAAAGGATAGCCTTCATATGGTTAAGTTATCTCTATTTCCAGTACAAAGGCACTACCATATGTAGAACAATATATAGTAGCATGTGATGATCTGTTCTAGTGCACAGACTATCACAATTCTGTATATCAGAACTCCCTGTCTGAGGATTAGACCTCAGACTTAACAATACCTTTTGTCACTTGTTGTAAGGAAGCTAAACTCCAAGCCAGAATAAAGCCAACTGCTCTTTGTTCAGTGATTAACAAAGAGAACTTGATAGAGTCCCTGTTAGATTTTGCTACATTATATATACAATTACTATCATGGCTATGCACCTTGTCTTCCACAGTCCTTATGCCCGTCAGCTGACTTCTTTGTCACACACTGTGACTGTGACTATGACTATGTGTGATATGACCATTCTGTGACCTTGGTCACACTTTGTGACTCTGTGACTGTCATATGATATTTCCCACACTCTACCTTAGTAATAATCTAAAAGAAAAGAAAAGAAAAAGAAAAGAAATATAAATATTAACTTAGCCATTTTGCCAAGTCATGACACTTGTCTAACTTCATATTTTTGAACTTTTCAAAGTATCAAAGACCAACCACAAATAAGTAAGTAAATATTTGTAATAATGTCAACAGTATTCTACCCTCAAACAGATGGACAAACAGAGAGGGTCAACCAGGAGTTAGAACAGTACTTAAGAATGTTTATTGATCAAAAGCAAGAACAGTAGCCAGAATAGTTGGGAACAGCAGAGTTTGTGTATAATAATAGGATGCACTCAAGTACTAAGACATCACCCTTTAAGGCAAATTATGGGCAAGATCCTAGGATAGGGTTTGAAGTGAGAAAGAAGAGAAAATATACAGGAGCAGAGAAGTTTACAACAAAGAGAAAGGAAATTCAAGAGTAAGTAAAAGTAGTGCTAGAAAATGTCAGACTAGCTAACTCCAAAGCCAGAATTAAGCCAACTGCTCCTTTATCAGCATTTGACAAGGAGAACTCAATAGAGTTCCCGTTAGATTCTCTACACTACTTATACAATTATTACATGATCTGTGCACTTCTTTCCCACGCCTATCATGTAACTTATTATGTGACATCATGTGATGTGATGCTGTGACTTCCTGTCATGTGACTGTGATTGTGTGACACTTGTGACATGACACTTTCCTGCACTTCCTTCTGTGTAATAAGTCCAAGATAAAAGAAAAGAAAAAGAAAAGAAAAGAAATATAAATAATAACTTAGCTGTTTTGCCAAGTCATGACAGGAAAAGCACAAGAGGAAATGAAGAAATATGTAGATAGGAAAAGGATGGAAGTGGACAATTACAGAGTAGGAGACTTAGTCATGCTAAACACTAAAGATCTGAAGTATTAGATGGTTGGAAGAAGAACAGAGAAGTTGACAGAGAGGTTTATTGTCCCTTACAGAATAAAGAAAATAGTATTATCAAATACAGTAGAACTAGAACTACCAAGTACAATTAGGATACATCCAGTGGTGAATGTAAGTAGAATACATAGATACATAGGGCAAGTAGAGGGACAGAGAAAGGAGCAACCAGCCCTAGTCATAATAGAAGAAGAAAAAGAATAGGAGGTAGAGAAAATTTTGAATAAGTGACAGATAAGAGAAAAAGACAAGTATTTGGTGAAATGGTATCAAGCCTTAGTCCTTAGGATCATTGGGCTCAACCTCAACCAATCAGGTTGTGTCTTCCTCTGTGCTTGCCAACAAGGATAAGGAGTTTATTAATAGGAAGGAGAACAGGACAATAAGGAGGCTTTATTATAGTACTCTAGCTGGGTAGTCTAGCATGCTTAGTCATAGTGGTATAGTTTTTAGTAAGTTAGTAATGAAGAGTTAGATTGGTAGGTAAGTCTGCTCAGTCACCAGATATCACAGGGCATAATAGTACTCTCCTCTAAAGTTGTGCCCTCATGACCTTGCTGATCATTCTGGGAATTATGACAAGGTCTTTGGAGAACCTTAGGTTGATGGATTGGTGCCTGGGTGTCTAGCTGGAATTGGGCCAGGTTTGTCTAGGTAGTGATGGTGGAATTCAGCTAGTAGTTTGGTTGTGTTCTCAAGATCATTTGCAGTGAGCCAAGAATATTCTTTGGAAGTACCTTCATACTCTGCCTAATGGACATAGTACAAGAGTGGGTCCTTCTGTTACTTGTCCAACTTTGAATCCAAGATCTGAGCTACCTTGCATTTGAGGTGACCCATAATTTTGACAGGTAGTGGGAGTGAGTTGTAGTGGTTTGGAATTTGACTTAACAGAGCAGATTCCAGTTGTAAAATATGGAAGACAAGATGAATCAACCTGAGGTGTTCTAGTATCTTGATCAAGTAAAAGTGGGTACCTGGTTGCCTGGTAACTTCAAATGGGCCCAGGTATTTTTCAGACAGTTTCCTTGATAGTCAAGTAGTTCTAATAAATTTTGCCAGTACAAAAACTTGGTCTCCAATTTTTATTTGTGGTACTGGGAGATGTTGTTTATCCTCTTCCCATCTTTGGTTGTAGGCTTGCATGTTTGTTATTAAGTTTTTGAGTCTGGAGTGTATCTTTCCCAGGTTAGTTAGATATAGTTCTGCAGTGTTCAAACAGAGTCCTCAGTCTAACTGTAATTCCAACGTTAGGTGATAACCCTTATTTGAAAAGAAGGGAGATGGTTGTGTATTAGTGAGTAGAGAGTGTCCCTTGCTATCATAAATGTCCTAACATCAGGTTCATGCATTAGGTTTAGTGCCTAATCTGCCTGGGCAAAACTTGATAAAGAGATTGAACTATAAGAGGAATTCTGACCACCTAGCCTGGCAGCAGAATAGGGTTTTTGACTCACAGAAGTAAGTTAGGTTTTTGTGGTCAGTGAACACTTTGACAGATGTGATGGTGTTATACCGCTGTCACAAACTTCATTCGGTCATATCTCCACCAATTCTTTGACAATTCCCATGGTCTCAGGGCCAGCTTAAAGCCCTTAAGAAGACCTTTCGATTGATACTAGTCACGTCTCAAAGTGATCACTAATGGCTGAGATATTAGGCAAATCAACTGGTAACCACCATGGTACTGTTTATTAAATCACCAATATCTCGGAAACCACCGGGATCTAAGCTTCGGTTCTAGGCTCAGCAGAAGCCCTCTCCATACCTCTCAGAATGAGCCTAAAAAGACCTTAAGGCGATTAATATTAGTGGAGATATGAAGACCTCAATGTTTGCACATGGACTTCATTAATTACCCATAGATAGTCATCTGTCCTTTTCTTAGAACAAAGAACA